>OBHU01000833.1_pt1 | contig 19625 bp, 19 predicted proteins | sample 1519071 | NCBI WGS metagenome assembly OBHU01 (sample SAMEA2452135, study PRJEB22498) | human gut metagenome
AACCAACGACCTATGCGCCGGTCGTATCGCTACCTACAATTTCTCACCGACACCACTCTCCGAGAAGAATCTCCTTGACGAAAAGGCTCATGGCAATATCTACGTAACGGGCAACACGGTTGTTGATGCCCTCCATATGGTAGTTGACAAGCTCAAGACCGATGAGACTCTTGCTAAAGAGCAGGATAACGTACTTGCACAAGCTGGTTACGATGTTGCAAGACTTTCAAACGGAAAGAAACTTGTCCTTATCACAGGCCATCGTCGTGAAAACTTCGGCGACGGCTTCATTCGTATGGTGACCGCCATGAAGGACCTTTCAGAAAAGTATTCTGAGGTTGATTTCGTTTACCCAATGCACCTCAATCCAAATGTGCGCAAACCAATTCACGAGGTGTTTGGTGAAGACCTCACCCGTCCAAACTTCTTCTTTATCGAACCTCTTCAGTATCTCGAGTTCGTTCACCTCATGAGCATGGCTACTATTGTCCTTACCGACTCTGGTGGAATTCAGGAGGAGGCGCCAGGTCTTGGCAAGCCAGTTCTTGTGATGCGCGATACCACCGAGCGCCCTGAAGCTCTTGCGTCTGGTACTGTACATCTTGTAGGTACCGATTATGATAAAATCATGAATGAGGTCAGTATACTCCTCGACGATGCAGCCGCATATGAGAAGATGAGCAAGGCTGTAAATCCTTATGGTGATGGTCAGGCATGCCGCCGAATTGCAGACGTTCTTGCCGACAAAGAGACAGATCGTTATGGCGTGAAATAATCAACAAGATAATTAAAATAATACTTAATAATATGATTAATGTAATTGGATTGGGGTACATTGGGCTTCCGACTGCCCTTATGATGGCTTCTCACGGAGTGGAAGTTATCGGGACTGACTATAATAAGCAGCTTGTTGACACCCTTAACGCAGGTCACACGACCTTCAAGGAGGACGGCCTCGACGAACTCTTTCAAAATGCCCTCAAAGCAGGTATCAAGTTCACCACCGAGTACCAGAAGACAGATATGTACATTGTCTCTGTTCCAACTCCATACGACAAGTTCTCAAAGAAAGTTGACGCTTGCTATGTAGTAACAGCTGTTAAGGAAGTGATGAAAGTTTGTCTTAAAGGTGCAACCGTAGTTATAGAATCAACCGTTAGCCCTGGTACTATCGACAAATTCGTGCGTCCTATCATCGAGGAGAATGGCTTCGTGATTGGCGAAGACATCAACCTTGTGCATGCACCTGAACGCATCATCCCTGGCAATATGGTTTACGAGTTGATCCATAACAATCGTACCGTAGGTGCTGACTCTCGTGAGATTGGCAAGAAAGTGAAGTCTTACTATGCCAGTTTCTGCCAAGGCGATATCGTAGTTACCGATATTCGTACAGCTGAGATGACTAAAGTCGTTGAAAATACCTTCCGTGCTGTCAATATCGCCTTCGCCAACGAGCTTGCACGCATCTGCCGTCACGACGCCATGGACGTATACGAGATTATCCGTATCTGCAATATGCACCCACGTGTCAATATCCTCCAGCCAGGTCCAGGTGTAGGTGGTCACTGCATCTCTGTTGATCCTTGGTTCCTCGTAGGCGACTATCCTCAGCTCGCAAAGGTAATCGATGAGTCAATGAAGACCAACGATTCGCAGCCTGCTTTCGTTCTCAACCGCATCTATGAAATCATGGAGGAGAACAACATCACCGACAACCGCAAGGTAGGTCTCTATGGCCTTACCTACAAGGAAAATGTCGACGATTATCGCGAGTCACCAGCTCTCCAGATGCTCGAGGCTCAAGAGCGTCACCTTGCGCGGCCTCTTTGCTGCTACGATCCGTTCCTCGAGGAGCACAAGATTGCCGAGAACCAATACAACAACTTCGATGAGTTCCTGAACGATATGGATATGATAATTGTATTGATTAAGCACCAGCACATTCTCGACAACGAAGAGCGCCTGAAAGGCAAGGTCATTCTCGACTGTTGCAATATGCTGCATAAGATTGAGAAGATATACCACATTTGATGATAAGTGCAAATATATGATTATAAGAAATTTGCATGAAATGAGGGGGGCGATAGTTCTCCCCGTCTATAATGCTGAAGAATATATTACGGATTGCCTGGATTCCATTCTCGCGCAAACTTATCCATACTGGAAAGCATATTGCATCAATGATGGATCGAAAGATAATACAGCATCCATTCTTGATGACTATGCAAAGAAGGATGCGAGAATCAGAGTCTTTCATACACCCAATGCAGGAGCGGCAAGTGCAAGAAACTTTGCTTTGAACAAAATAGAAGATGAAGAATGGATTTCATTCATAGACGCAGATGACTACATCGGACCTTCTATGTATGAATCCATTTTCAAAGCAATCGGAAATGAGCATATCGACTATGTGAGATTGTTCAGTCGTCGTACACCGCAAAGATATAATCCACAAGCCGTCAATTCTGATGAAAGCAAGAATGTTAATTATAAGATAGTCACAAGAGAAGAATATTTTGTCAATCAGAGTGTAGGAGGTTATACTCACAGCCTTTTCGTCAAAAAGGGTATTGTAGATGACCATCAGGTTTCGTTCCCTGAAAAGATGGTAATGTTAGAGGATCAGGCATTTTCAATAGCGTGTGCGACCCATGCAAAGAAGATTCTGATACTCGATCAGCCGAGAAATTATTTCTATTATTCTGGTAACGAATCTTCGATAACAAGAACGTCAAAAGATACAAGTGACGACATCATTCGATGTATAAATATTGTGTACAAAGCTTTCTTGGCAACAGGTTCAACGGCGATCATCAATGATTATTTCTACAGCAAGTACTTACCGGTTAAACTGGATTCTTTATACAGCAAGCGGCTTCATTACAGGCATATAAAGCTAACAGAGAGGCTCTTGCCAGAGATAAAATTACGTATCGGAAGACTCTCGTTTAAGACAAAAATAAAGTACATTATTGTCAAAATATTCAGATTGATATAAACATAATAGAATGCAGAAAGATAAGACCCGACTTAACTCAATAAGGGTGACGACTGCCGGAATTTCGGGGGGGGGAATTCGCATAGAATCAGTTATTTAGATGTTGTGAAAGGTGCGCTGATAATCTTGCTCGTGTTTGCACATTTCAGGTCGGCACTCAATAGAACTGATTTTAAGAATGATTATTTCGAATATGTGTATGGATGGAATTCTATTTTCACGTGTTTCTACATGCCGGCATTTTTCTTAATTTCCGGCTATTGCTCGAACTTCAGGAAAGACCCCAAGACATTTCTTAAATCCTTACTTAAAAGTTTAGTCCTTCCGCTTTTTGCACTATCATTGGTGAATGACACTATGTATGCTTTGATGGTGACTCATCAAGACATTTCCACAACTTTATTGAAAACAATAAAGAGTGGTGGTACACTATGGTTCATTCAGGCTCTTGTTATTGCTAAAGTAATTTGCTACAGTATTCAAAAGGTCACTGATGCTCTAATTATTATGCTTATCGCTACATTCGTCTTATTGATAGCAGGAGTGGCTTTGAACCAATTCAATCTCGGAAGCAATCCGTTCTATTATCAACACGGATTGGTAGCATCTTTCTTCGTAGCTCTTGGCCTCTTTCTCAAAGAAAATCAGTCGATCTACGAGAAAGCATTGAAGTATTGTTTGTATTCATATCCTTTGTTGGCATTGATCAACTTCTGGCGCAGCCCAAATATCACGGCCTCTCTATCGGTTTCACTCAAGACCATACCTCTCTTCTTAATACTTTCAGTCTGCGGAACTTTGTTCCTCATAGTAATATGTAAGAAGATAAAAAAGTGCAGTTTCCTTGAATTTTGGGGCCAAAACAGTCTGGTGGTATATGCACTTCACTTTGCTCCTCTGGTATACTTTTTCAAATTGTTTTACGCTTGGATACAGCCAATAAGCATACTATCCTTCGTCGGCGCTTTGTTATTGCTGTTAACAACCGAATACATGTTATGCTGCCTTCTAATGAAATTATTCCAGTATAAACCATTCAAGTGGTTGTTAGGGCGTTATTAAAAAAGAAAATGAGATGAATTCAATCAAGAAAGTTATCAAAGTATTAATTCCTTTCTACTCATCATTCGTTAAATCTGCAAGTTCAGGAGTGCATAATCAGTCCTATTGGAATTATATAAGGTTCAGGTTAATAGGTAGTTGTGGTAGAGGGGGGGGTATTATCCAGTTCATCCGACATGTACGATTGCAAATGCAAGAAAGGTCTATGTGGGTTGTAACGCATCAATAGCACGGCCGGGATGCTATATACAAGGAGCAGGAACAGTTCATTTCGGAGATTATGTGCAGTTAGCGCCAAATGTAGGAATCTTGAGTGCTAATCATGATTTGTATGATCAGAGGAAATATAATGCAGCTCCGATAGTGATAGGGGATTACTCATGGATAGGCATGAATAGCATTGTTACAGCAGGTGTTGTTTTGGGACCAAGGACAATCGTGGCAGCGGGAGCTGTAGTAACCAAAAGTTTTCCTGATGGCTTTTGCATATTGGCAGGAGTGCCTGCCAAAGTCGTCAAGTATCTCGACAAGGAGTGTTTTCAACCTTGGCATTTAGAAAATGAATATTACGGATATATTCCGAAGGAGAAATTCGAATCCGTAAGAACGAAGTATTTAGATATATAGAATGTCGCTCGGGCAAACATCAAATTCCAAACAAGCCGCTTGGGTGGCTATTGGCAGTTTCTTTTCATTCATTGTAAGTATCATCAGTTCTATGATCCTGAGTCGATTTTTCGACAAAGGAGACTACGGAACCTACAAACAGGTGATGTATGTGTATAGCACTCTGCTTGCAGTATTTACACTTGGTCTGCCTAAAGCATATGCATACTTTCTGCCAAAATACGCGACAAACTATTCAAGGGATATCATATCCAAGGTAACGAAGATCTTTTTTATTCTTGGAGCAGCATTCTCTCTATTTCTCCTGTGTTGTGCAGGCCCGATAGCATCCGTAATGAACAATCCGGATCTGAGGTCGGCATTGATCGTGTTTTCTCCAACACCATTTCTTCTGTTGCCTACAATGGGACTGGATGCTATTTACGCATCTTTTCGCAAGACTAAGTATTTGGCATATTACACGATAGCTACCAGAATTCTGACTATTATATGCATTGTTTTTCCGGTGGTTATTTTCTCAGGAAACTATATATGCGCTATTATTGGATTTGATATTGCTTCTCTGATAACGTTCTTCCTCGCTCTCTATTTGAAATCTTGGCCAGTAAAAGATGTAGAGCATCAAAAGAGTTCATTGACATATAAGGAGATATTCAAGTTTGCACTCCCGCTTTTATACGCATCCTTATGGGGCGTGATCATATCGTCGGCAACCCAGCTTTTTATTAGTAGATATTTCGGTAACGAGACTTTTGCAGAGTTTTCGAATGGATTCATGGAGCTACCATTGGTAGGAATGATATTGGGCTCTATATCCGCCGTTCTCCTCCCGGTTTTCTCTGGAATGGACAAAGGAAATGGAATGAGCAATGAGACTCTGGTTGTTTGGAACTCAGCTCTCTTGAAGTCCGCAAAACTCATTTTTCCGATGCTGATTTTTAGCGTCTTCTTCGCTGAACCGATTATGACCTGTATGTACGGAGATATATATGCTCAATCATCAATATACTTTGTCATTAAGAATTTGAGCGGACTATTTTATATTATTCCATTTTATCCGATCATTCTTGCTATTGGTAAGACTAACTCTTATGCCAATGCGCACATGATAGCAGCATTTATGATTGTAATAGCAGAATACGTCGTATGTAAAACTTTTGATTCTGCGGTTTATGTTGCGATAACTTCAGAGTTGTGCAATCTGTTTAAAATCTGGCTCTTGCTGCGTGTTATTGCAAACTATGCACACATGAAGATTACAGAGCTGTTGCCACCAAAGCCGATGACGATACTAATTATGATTTCGGCTTTAGCGTCATTACCACCATTTCTTCTTTTAGACTTTCTAAACATGAATAAGTTCATTGTGTTGTTTGTCTGCTTGGGATTTTTTTTGGTAGATTACTATGTGCTTTGTTGGATTTGCAAAGTTACTTATCGAGATATTGCAGGTGGGTTCTTAAAGAACAAATCAAGACTAAATGCAGTTGTGAAAATTTTACCATAAAAATCATACTTAATTGATGGTAGGCAATAATAATAGAGGAGAAAAATTCATATTGTTCCTCATAAATCCATTCATTTCAGCAATAACATCGATAAAAGATATTAGAGATGGAGTATCACACTGGTTCTTATATTTATGGTTTTTAGTGTTTGGTGTCGCTTTCTGTGCAGTAAGTGAGGCTGCGGATTCTTTTAGATATGTAGAAGATTTTTTAGTAGAATATAGCTATACCTGGTCTCAATATGTATTAGAGATCAATGAGTATTTCGCGTTTGAGTCGAATATCAAGGATATTTATACGTTGACGGTGAATTTCCTTGTTGGACGATTCTCCGATAATTACCATTGGACCTACCTAATATATGCAGCAGTCTTCGGTTTCTTTTACATCAAGTCGCTGAAGATATTCTTACGCCATAATAAGGTAAGTAATAACATAGTATTCTATGTATTGCTTTTCATGTTCTGTTATAGTAATCCTATATACAATATCAATGGAGTGCGTTTCTGGACGGCAGCCTGGATAGGTGTATATGTTGCGCTCAATTTTTTTGTCGAAAAAGATTATAAGAAGATTGTACTTCTGTTGCTGATGCCATTAATTCATGGGGCTTCAGTCGTCTGGGTGGTAATTATGGCAATTGCATTATTGTTGAGCCGATTCCAGAGTGTGACAATAGTACTTTTTATTGCTTCGTCCTTTGTATCTGCAGTTTCCTATTTGAATGTATTAAACGACTATTCTTTTCTATTGCCACAATTCATGCAAAATCAGATATGGTCGTATACAGAGTCAGAGATGGCGTTGGAGCGAATGAGTGGTGTGAGTGAATATGGGGCTGCTTATGCAGACTTCTTGATTGCATTGCCCGGATATTTTCATATACTATTGTCTTTTTTACTTATTATCAATCGCAGGAAGATAAACCGGAATCCACATGCGGGTCATCTATTGACTATCATGCTTGCATTGGCAGCTATAACCAACTTCCTTTCTGGAATTCCATCGATGGGGAGATTTCAATATTTTGTAATTCCATTCTTGGTTATTGTTTGGGCGCAGAACTATGAAATCTTAAAGAAATATGATAAATACTTCTATGTAGTTCCGTTCATTTATGCTTACTCTCTTCTTTATTGGTATCGACGAATGAGCGCTATTACCGAACTTTATCTATACGCATTTCCAGCTCCATTAACAGTAATAAAATATCTTTTCTTATGAAGATCTTGATTATATCAAATCATGCATATCCCGCACAGGGGCCTCGAGCGTTTCGCACGACTGAACTCTCTGAACAACTTGTGAAGATGGGGCATGAAGTGATTCTCTATACGGTTCACGGCAAATATGACTATACCCAATATGTCAAAGATACGGGAGTAATCAGACGCGACATAAATCCGAAATTTGCGACAGCCGCTAATGATGAGACAAAGAGATACAATCACTTTGATAAGTTTATGTTCCACTTTTTCCATCGTTTATTAATGTGGCCTCAATGCGAATTCCATTTTTCAGTAGGGAAGATTATCAAAGAAAATCCGAATATGGATATGCTGATTACCATTGCATATCCACACTCAATTCATTCCGGGGCTGCCCGTGCCAAAAAACTCTATCCAGAAATTTTCCCAAAGACCTGGATTTGCGATTGCGGAGACCCGTTTATGCTCAATCCGTTTATCAAAGCACCAAAATTCATGAAGCGTTTTGAGGATATGTGGTGCTCAATGTGTGATTATATTGCAGTACCTACCAAGGAGAGTTATAAGGGCTACTACGAGCGGTATTGGGGTAAGATCCGAGTGATCCCTCAAGGTTTTGATTTCTCAAAGACTCCAATTGCGGAGTACAAAAAGAATGTTGTTCCTTCCTTTCTCTTTATGGGGTCTATATATCCTGGTGTTCGCGATCCTCATTCATTTATGGACTATCTCCTAAAGTTTAATAAGCCTTATAAATTTATTATGATGATGCGCACTCCTCTTGAAGAAAAGTATGTAAAGGAGTCTAACGGTCAGATAGAGTACATCACAGGCAAAGGTCGCGAGGACGTGGTATGGGAGTGTAGTAAGGCAGACTTTCTGATCAACGTCACAAATCCATCGATGGTCCAAACTCCAAGTAAGTTAATTGATTATGGCATAGCAGGCCGCCCTGTGCTGGATGTGACGAATGATTTCTCTGACGCTTCTGCTTTCTTGAAGTTCTATGAAGGAGATTATTCGGGCGAGCGTAAGGTTGACTTCTTGGATAACTATCGAATCGAGAATGTTGCTCGTCTGTTTGTTGAATTAGCTAAAAACTTATTATGAAAATATACGGAAAATCCATTCGGTTGAGCCAATTATTCTTTTTGACTATCTATTATGGCTTTGCTCAGTATTTACCTAATTCCTATTGCGCTTTTCGACCACTTGGAATGGCAAGCAACTGGATTAGAGTTTATTGTGTAAAACGTATCTTTAAGAAGTGCGGACATATTAGAACTATTAACAGAAAGGTTCATTTTGCATCGGGCCGTAATATTGAAATAGGCGATGAGTCTGGTATTGGAGCAAATACTTCGATCCCGGGTAATACCATAATTGGCAATCATGTAATACTAAGCAGAAACTGTTTCATACTCGATAAGAATCATATTTTTGAGAGAACGGATATTCCACTTAATGACCAAGGATGCTATCCTCCCAAACAAACTGTTATTGAAGATGATTGTTGGATAGGGTATGAACACTCTAATGACTCCAGGTCGCCACATATCCAAAGGGACCATTATTGGAATGGGATCAATCCTGACAAAGGATTTTCCACCCTATTCAGTCGTTGGTGGAAATCCTGCAAAACTAATAAAAAGTAGAAAATAGGTGAAAATACTATTAGCGACCTCATCCGTAACACCTAATGCGGGCATTCCTTCCTTCAATAGAGAGCTTTGTAGCCTTTTGAATGTGGAGAATGAGATGCATTTATTGGTCGATGAAAATATTGAGTCGTATAGAGGATATGCAAAGATATATTCTATAACCGGAATCAATATCTATAATTTTGAAGATGCGTCTGAACTTCTGAACAAATTGCAGGTTGAGAACTATGATGTGATAATCAATAGTAATTCACATATCATGTCGTTGTTAGCGGCATTTGTAGATGATAAGACACGTTTGATTACAGTATCTCATTCATTGGGTACGATGGATTGCGATAATGCAGCCTTCAATAACGAGTATATTGACAATATTATAGCATTGTCCAGCAGTTGTAAGGATTACATCAGCCATCGCTTCGGTATAAAGAATAACGACAAAATCAAGGTAGTGTTCAATTCTGTTGCAGATAATCCTGAAGCAGAGGCTATGAAAAAGTCCAAGATGGCAGCTGACAAAGTAAAGATTGTTTTTGCCGGAGGGTCTGCAGCAAGCAAATCTCCAGACCTTGTGGTTCCTATTGTACATAAGTTGTGTAAAACAAACTTGTCTTTCGAGTTCTATTGGTTAGGTATTACGACTCCTCCGCTTAAGAAATTCCAACCGTTTGATGATATTCGCCAGGTATTGCCAGAAGATGAAAGAGTGATAGTAACTGGTCTTATCCCTCAACAGAAAGCAGCGGAAATCATAGCCTCATGTAATGTATTCCTTGCTCCTTCTCGAAGAGAAGGTTTTCCAATGGCTTTGTTGGAGGCAATGAGAATAGGTTGTATTCCAGTAGTGTCAGACTTCAAAATTGCAAATCAGGAGATTATTCGAAACGGAATAAATGGCTACGTTATCCCTCACAAGGATGTAAAGGCATTTGTTGATCGGCTTTCTGATATTGTTAAGAATCATGAGAACTATAAGAGAGTATATGAGGAGTCCTATAAAACTTTTATTGAGGAGTTGAGTTTCCCCGTTTGGAGAAAGCGTATTCACTCTGTTATAATTGAGAATTCTGCAACTCATAAGCAAAGGACGGCAATAACAAAGTCTGCATTTAGAAAGGTCGTGTGGCGTTTCAAAATGCTCGATAAATGCAATCTCATCGAAAATCACATGAAAGAAGTTTTGCCTTGTGCAATCAAATTCTACATGTATTATACCAAACTAAATTAATATGCCAGTAGTTGAAGATAAAGGCAATTGGAGAAGCCAGTTGAATTCTAAATTAGCGAACATTATCGCTAATGTGTTGGGACAGCGCGTGAATTACACTATCCGTTATTATCGTCACCGTGGACATCTGCCTAATTTCAAGCATCCTAAAGATCTGTCGGAGAGAATTCTTTCATCAATGCTCTCGAAGGATTTCTTGAAGTATGCGGATTATGCAGATAAAGTGAAGGTGCGTGAGTATGTGAAGGCGAAGGGGCTTGAAGGGATTCTCCTGAAGCAGTTTGGTGCTTGGGAGAATGCCAGTCAGATTCCTTTTGACCAACTGCCTAACCGCTTCATCCTAAAAGCAAATAACGGTAGTGGTGGACACTATATTTGTACTGATAAGTCAAAGATAGATATTCTTACTGTCGTCAAGAATATGGATGCAACTCTTCTGGAAGTCTCACATCTTCGTAATACAGAGCCTCATTATTGCGCCATTAAGCCGATGATTCTAGCAGAGGAACTGATGGGTGATGGTGCTACTCTTCCTACTGACTATAAGTTCCACTGCATCAAAGGCAAGGTGGCAGATGTATTCGTGGTATGCGGGCGTGAGTCCGGAGCTAAATATTGCACATTGGACACTAACTGGCAACAACTCCCTTACACCAAGCCTGAATTTATGCCAGCAAGCATGCCGCCAAAACCTGAACACTTGATCGAGATGGTAACCCTTGCAGAAACACTCTCCAGCGACTTCGAATTTGTCAGAGTAGATCTCTACGATTTCGATGGAAAGATTTATTTCGGTGAGCTGACATTCAGCCCGTGGGGTGGCATCATGAATTCATACTCGAACGAGGGGGTAGAAATCCTCGGGCGTAAGTTTGACGAATAATCTTCAGTATGAAGTTTATTTTTTGTGGCGATTTCGTAAGCCAAGATCCTAAAAGCATACAGGTTGACCTGCGACTACAGAATTTGTTTAAAGATGCAGATTATGTGGCAGTCAATTTTGAAGCCCCTGTGAGAGGTGTGGGAAAGCCGATATGCAAAAGTGGGCCTTCGTTGACTCAATCAGAAGACTCTCCAGCATTCATTGAAAATCTTGGCGTCAATATTATCATGCTGGCGAACAATCACATGATGGATCAAGATCAGGAAGGATGTGAGGCGTCTATTAAGGCATTCAAGGGTGAAACACGTATCATTGGTGCAGGCTGTTTTGATGACGCATACCGTCTGCATGTTATAGAGAAAGATGGTGTTAATGTTGGCCTCTTATGCTTGGTTCACAAGGAGTTTGGTGCTTTAGGGCTCGATGCAACGTCATTGGATTACGGTACTGCATGGATCAATCATCCTATGGTAAATAAGACCATCCTGAATGCAAAGAAGGTGTGTGATGTTTTGGTTGTGCTTCCTCATGCAGGTGTGGAAGATATGGTCGTTCCTCTTCCAGAGTGGAGAGCTCGCTACAGGGAGTTTGTCGACATGGGAGCCGACGCAGTTATCGCATCTCATCCACATACTCCACAAGGATGGGAAGAGTACAAGGGGAAAATGATCTACTACAGCCTTGGCAACTTTTTCTTCCAACTCTTCTCTAGTCAGCATGGAGCAAATTGGTATAAGGGTTTGGTAGTTGAGATGAACATCGATGAGAACAAGAATCTTTCCTTCGATGTGCATAATACAAAATTCTCAAAATTTAGTCTTGAACATGATGAAAGTATGGAATGTAAGAAGTACAATGACTACTTGTGCGAACTCTTGAGCAATGAAGACAAGTATTGGGATTATTTGAATAGGGACCTCAAAGCTCTTTGGCCAGAATATAAACTCTACCTGCTCAGAGGTTTGGCAGCGATTGCTCCAACTACCAACATACACGTTCTTTCTCATGCAGCCTATGGTTTGCTGAAAGGTCCGGATATCCCGATGATGCTCAATAATTTTCAATGCGAAAGCCATCGGTGGGCAATTGAGAGGATGTTAAGAATGCAGTAACATCAAATATAGATTTCTAATAGCATAAGTGGATGCGACACATTGCAATTCGATGCTGTCTGCCAAAGCCGAAATAGAAATGTAATTATATGGCAAAGAAAATTGCGATGCTCTTCCCTTATGCACCATCATATAGGGAAGCGATATATAAGTTGATGGACAAAGAACTGGATGTGGATTGGTTCTTCTGTGGTAATGCGAAGCGTAATCTGAAGTTGTTCGATTACTCTTTGCTCAAGCATTGTGACCTATCCATGGAAGAGACGAAAGTTCTAGGCACAGTCGTGTACTATAAAGGAATCAAGAAGCTAAACCTTCAGCGGTATGACGCTATTATTTGCCCAGGAGTTATTCGAAGTTTATCTGAGTGGTGGCTCCTTCAGAGAATGGGAAAGGGTATGAATTATTCCAAGATTTATCTATGGACTCATGGATGGTATGGCAAGGAATCTCGTTTTCAAAAGATCGTCAAAAAATTTTTCTTCAAAAAGGTGGATGGTTTCTTCTTATATGGAAACTATGCCAAAAGTGAAATGATTAAGAATGGCTTCGATGCTAGAAAACTTCATGTTATTAGGAACTCGCTTGATTACGATAAGCAGTTGGAACTTCGCAATAGCATAGTTGAGTCTAATATTTACAAAGAGCATTTCAAGAATGACTTTCCAACAGTCGTCTTCATTGGCCGTTTAACTTCCGTCAAGAAACTTGATCAGATTGTAAAGGCCGTAGGCATTCTCAAGCAAAAGGGCGAGAACTATAATATCGCTTTTGTTGGGGATGGTGAAATGCGTCAATTATTGGAAGCAGAAGTTGCTAAATATCAACTTCGGGATAATACGTGGTTCTACGGTGCATGCTTCGATGAGAAAACGAATGCCGAACTCATATATAATGCAGACCTTTGTGTAGCTCCTGGCAATATCGGACTTACAGCGATGCATGTGCTGATGTTCGGTTGTCCTGCTATTTCCCACAATAACTTTAAGCGGCAGATGCCTGAGTTTGAGTCAATCATTCCTGGGCAGACGGGTGACTTCTTTGAATATGACAACGTTGATGACCTTGCTCGTAGTATCTCGCGGTGGTTTGCTTTAAAAAGCGGGTGCCGTGAGGAGGTTCGTAAGACATGCTACAAGGAGATTGATGACTATTGGAATCCACACTATCAGTTGAATCTCATTAAAAAAGTGTTTGAGGGTAAATGAAATCAATGGATATTAAATACTTGATTTTTAATGATATGTCTCGATGTGATGGGGGCCTTCGCGCGCATCTTTCGTAACGTCTTTCTCGCAAGGAACTCCAGTCTAAAATTTATTTTTTGGTTCAGGTGCTGTAAGTCAAATAATCGCGTTATTCGCACATTTGCAAAGATTCAACGAGTTAGACTAACAAGAAAGTACGGTGTCCAGATTTCGGAAATGTGCACTATAGGACCGGGGTTGGAACTACCACATTGTTTACCGATAGTTGTTCACTATAACGCCAAAATCGGAAAAAACTGCACGTTGCATCAGTTTGTGACAATAGGTGGTAATGGCAGAGGAAAAGCCCCGATAATCGGAGATAATTGTTTTGTTGGTGCTGGGGCTGTAATTATTGGTGACATAAAGATTGGTAATAATGTAACAGTAGGAGCAAACGCTGTTGTGACGAAGGATGTGCCTGATAATGCAACTGTGGGAGGCGTACCTGCTAAGATTTTGCATTATAATTATCCTGGGATGTTTATAAAAAATCCAATTTAATGAAATTATTAAGACGTTTCATGGGGAAATGTTGTCATCTATTCCATATAAATGTTTCCAAAATCTTTGCTCCGCAAGGACGAGTACTGATGCTGCATTGGGTAGGGGACGAAATACAGGATGAAGAGACAGAACCCTATCGCATCTCTACTGAACAATGCAGACGATTCCTCGTGTGGCTGAAATCCAAGAATACAATCCGCCTGGAGAATTGGGAACGAGAGGAAGATTTTTATGCTCTTACCATAGACGATGTGCCTGAAAACTTCTATTACAATGCGTATCCTCTGCTGAAAGAAGCAAGTATTCCTTTCACCCTTTTTGTGAACGTATCGCTTTTGAATAAGGATGGTTTCATTACAAAGGAGCAACTCGTTGAAATGTCTAAATGTGAACTTTGCACAATAGGCTCTCACGGGGTTAGCCATGGAGAGTTTGCCTTGTTCAGTTGGAAACAGGCCTTGCGTGATCTGAAAGATTCCAAATGTGAACTGGAGCAGATAATTGGAAAGCCAGTTGAGATGTTTGCTTTTCCGTATGGTTCGTATTACGCTTGTGGTTATGCTAACAAGCACCTGGCGGGAGATGTGTATAAATATGCCTTTGGTACTGTGGCTTGTCCTATCACGAAGCCTTCGCTATTGAAGATATACTATTTGCCAAGGATTAATGTCGACATGGAATTCTTGAATTTATTATGATGAAAACAGTAAGTGTCATTATACCGTTTCATAGTCATATTGATTGGTTATATGAAGCCATAGAGAGTGTGCTGGCTCAATCTTATCCTATCCATGAGATCATTCTGGTGAACGACGGTTCGAAGGAGAATATGACTGAGTTTATCGCAAAGTATGGCGATAAGATACAGTATGTATATCAAGAGAATGCAGGTCCTGCTGCTGCTCGAAATAATGGTATTCGTCATGCAACAGGAGACTACATTGCTTTTGAGGATTCCGATGATATTTGGTTGCCCTCAAAATTAGAAAAGCAAGTGGCCTTCATGGAAGAAACGAGTGCAAAGTGGAGTCATGTTGGCTTCTACTATTGGTGGCCAAAAACCGGCAAAAAGATAGCTGTCGATTCTAGTAGAGACTATGGAGATATATTCCTACAAAGGCACATCTCAACAAAAATAGCTACGCCTGCCGTAATGTTGGACAAATCTATTTATAATGAAGGAGAGTTTTATTTTCCAGAAGACGTACGCAATGGCGAAGATGATCGGCTCTATACCAAGCTCTCCAAGTACTATAAGATTGCTCTTGTTCAAGAACCATTGTTAAAGGTTCGTATGAGAGGAACGAATAGCCAGAATCATACTATCGAGCGTTTTCATCTACGGGCACAGAACTACAAAAATTGGAAAACGGAGGGAGAGCAGTTGACCCCAATGATTCATATAATCTACGGATTCTACACATTCTATGCAAGGCTCTTTGGTAAGAAATCAAACAATGTAAAGGACTTTTTTGCTAAATGCTGCTGGACGATACCATACGCGCTGGAACGGGCATATGTGAGGTATCTCTTCAAGTATACGGAGAAAGAGGAGAAGTATATTAAACGATATAACTACCTGCCCTCCCCCTCACATAATACAAATAGCGAGTAATAGAGAAGAGGCCGTGTTTATTTCTGATTGCTTAACCATAAAACAGATGAGAAATGCAGCCTAAGTTCTCTATTGAATATAAATCGGTTCTTGTAACATTTGAAGCAAATAAGCATTGCACAACCCTAAAATCATATCCGTCAATTATTGTAAGAATTTTATCTCATTCTTATTTCTTAAGTAAAAGGATATTTTATTTAGTGAATAAATTTCTATAAAAGAACGATAGATAGTCTTCCATCGGCAAAAAGGGCTGTAAAGAATATTTAATCTATAATATCTCTATTTTTTTTCGGGTCGTTTGTTTTTTAAGAAAAAGTAGGAGGAGTCTTGCTGCAATTAATTGTATGTTAACTCCAATTCTACAATCATATCGGATAATTCAAGATCCATATAATACAAATGTCTCCTCATTTGTAGAAGAGACTATCTCCATTAAATCATCTTGCCGGCAGCAGACTTTTAGCGTTGCTGGATGTATAGTATGATATCAAGTCCAAGTACTTACGGACTTATCTCAACATTCTGCTACAAAATTCAATCGCCGATATTTCGGCCAGATTCTCTTCGATGGACTGATGGTAGTTGCCGTTGCATACAAAAATCGGTTAGGTAAATATCGCATAATCACATAAAGTAAGGTATATGGGTAATAAGAAGAAAATACTGTTCGTGTGCCAGTATTTCTACCCTGAGATATTTCGTGGTAATGATGTCGCCTTTCATTGGGCAGAGGAGGGACATGATGTGCATGTAGTGACCGGCATTCCGAACTATCCGGATGGGGTATTCCATAAAGGGTATGGGATGTTTAAGAACAGAAATCAGGTGGTGAATGGAGTACGAGTGACACGTCTGCCTATCTTTCCTCGTGGCAACAATAAGATTATGCTGATTCTGAATTATTTCAGCTATTTCATAGTGGCTTGGGGATATGTGCTGTTTCTCGCTATCAGCCATAAGTACGATTTTGTGTTTGTGCAGCAGTTATCGCCAGTTATGATGTCAGCTCCTGGTGTTCTTTATAAGAAACTTCGTAAGGTGCCTCTCTATACTTGGGTGCTGGATTTGTGGCCGGAGAGTCTGGCTGCTGCAGGAGGTATCAACAATAGACATATTCTGGGATTCTTTAATCACTTTGTAAAGAGTGAATACAAGTGGAGTGATAAGATACTGACTAGTTCGAAGAGTTTTGATCTGAATATTCTGAAGTATGGGAATTACAAGGATAAGATTGTGTATTATCCTCAATGGTCAGATGGTAATGGTTCGAACATGGATTGCACGAATCTCGCGGATATTTTAAATGAGAAGGGGATTGATGAAGAAATGGTTTTTGATGAAAGAAACTTCAAGGTGATGTTTGCTGGTGCTGTAGGAGAAGCTCACGGAATGGAATGCAATCTACAAGCTGCATTGCTGACAAAAGAGCGCAAAGATATTAAATGGGTGATTGTGGGTGATGGACGCAGGATGTCTTGGGTACAGCAGTTTGTAAAGGAACATGGGCTTGAAGAGACGGTATTGACTTTGGGAAGGTATCCGTCTGAAACTATGCCTCTGTTTTTTAAAAAAGCAGATGTAATGTTGGTTTCGCTTACGGATTCGCCTCTATTCAATTTGTATGCTCCTGCAAAGATCAGTTCGTATATGGCTGCGGGTCGTCCTATCATTGCAAGTCTAAATGGTGAGGGCGCTGAAGTGGTGAAGGATGCTGAATGCGGATGGCATGTGGCACCTGGTGATGCACAATCGCTTGCTAAACTTGTAGTCCGGCTCTCCGAAACCGCCAAGGAGACGTTGGCTCAAAAGGGTGCCTCTGGTAGAGCCTTCTATGAAGAAAATTTTATGAAGGAGAAATGTTTGAGGAACCTTGATGAGATAGTAGGATGTTAAAACGATAATCATAAAATGTAATATTGTTTATGAATACTATTCTCATATACGGAATCATCTTCGTAATTCTTATTGCTTTAGAGTTGGTATACTTTAAGATTGCTGATACATTCAACATTATTGATAAGCCTAATGAGAGGTCGAGCCATTCGACGATTGTTCTGAGGGGTGGTGGAATTATTTTTCTTTTTAGTCTTTGGATATGGAGCGTATTTTTGAGCTTCCCATATATCTGGTTCCTTTTGGCTGTGACTCTCGTTGCCGGTGTTAGTTTCATAGATGATATCCGATCTCTGCCCGATTTTGTAAGACTAGTGGCTCAATTTATTGCCATGGCGATGATGTTTTATCAGTTGGACATTTTGCACTTGGATATGTGGCGGATAGTAATTTTGGCTCTTATCGTATGTGTGGGTGCGTCAAACGTGATTAACTTTATGGATGGCGTAAATGGTATAACGGGTGCCTATGCTATGGCATCTTTGATTCCACTCGCCTTGCTGAATAATACAATGGATTTTGTGGAACAGTCGTTGATTGTGACAGTAGTGTTGGCTGATATCGTATTCTGTTTCTTCAATTTTCGCCAAAAGGGAAAGGCAAAATGCTTTGCTGGTGATGTGGGTTCAATCGGGATTGCATATATACTTCTGTTTCTGATTGGTAATCTTGTACTCGCAACTGGAGATGTAACCTTCCTGATCTTCCTTCTCGTATATGGTGTGGATGGCTGCTTGACTATTGTGCATCGTATTCTGTTGCATGAAAATCTTGGTGAGGCGCATCGTAAGCATGTGTACCAACTTATGGCGAATGAGTTGAAGATAGGTCACGTTAAGGTTTCGAGTTTCTATGCGTTGCTGCAATTGGTGATTTCGCTTGGCTTTGTGTACTTGTGTCCTGATACGGTCGTAGCGCATTGGATTTATTTGATAAGCGCAATTATTGTGCTTGCATTGATATATGTGTTGTTTAAAAAGAAGTATTATCATTTGCATGAAGAATACCTTGCGTCTTTAAAAAATGGACAATAGAGATAAAACGCTTTCATCTTGCCCCATCAGTATGTAACTTCGGTTGTGTAATACTTGCAGGAACATGGCACACGGTTGAAGTAATAGAATCATCAGTAATTTATGAGACGAAAGTGGCTGCGAGACGCTTGATGAATTTATTGCAAAAAAGGATAACTCTGAAAATTCCGAAACATTGCCAATTATCTACCTATTGGAAATATTAAAAATAATTCGCATTTTTATATCACAGTATAGAGATGTCATAAAGTGTAAAACGATCGCTACAACCCCGTGACCTTAAAAATAAAGAACTGTTATAACATATTGATGCATAAAGGGCAAAAACATTTGGGTCCGATCCCTGTTTTGAGGGGGGGGGTAATCAATGAATTGTCGTCCGCTTTTCTTTTTTGTTGTGTGTCGCAAATGTACGTTGTGAGCTTAATTGTAAAAAAGTAGGTTACATTCAATGACGTGCTGTATATTCCTGAATGAGACTGATTCTGCGTAGTTTAGTAATATCGCTGTGCTCCCTCAATTTGGTTTTAATGTATCGTAGATATCCCTTCGAGCGCATTGTTCGTATTCGGGAAAAATGTCCACAGCCGCGGCTTGTTTCGTTTTAAGTTCAGATAGGCGTTTTGAGGCGTTTGTGGATGTAGGTGGTCTTACCGGTTTTGCTGTCGGTTGTACACTCCTTGAGGAAGTCCGTTCACTTTGCAGCCCATTTGTCGAGCATGCCACATTATGTAGTTGTTTCTGCGGCCTATGCACTTTTGCAGGTTGTGATCTCGTTCGGAGCCATCTATCTGCCAGTCAACGGATGGGTTTATTTCGGGATTGTAGTCGTATTGCTTTCCATTGCCTACGTGTTGTTCAAAATGAAATATTACTGTCTTCACGAAGCATATCTTAAAACGAAAAGGTAAAAATAGTAACGGCGGTGTATTGGCAGGTCCCGGAGTTTATGCTTTGGGACTTATTCGTTATATGTAAACGCAAAAGCCGCAACCTTTTTAGGTTGCGGCTTTTGCGTTGGTTGTCCGTCGGCTAC
>OBHU01000862.1_pt1 | contig 19103 bp, 18 predicted proteins | sample 1519071 | NCBI WGS metagenome assembly OBHU01 (sample SAMEA2452135, study PRJEB22498) | human gut metagenome
TAATTGACCTCTATATATGTTACTTATATAAGTAACATATATAGAGGTCAATTATTAAAAATACAATTATAATTTTGAGGATGTTGCATCAAGAAATATCAATACAATATTATAGTTGAGTAACTATTTGCTATATATTGTATTGATATTTCTTTGTGCTACACTCCTTTGATTAAATCCTTATAAATTAGGTGATTAAGCAATTTTAGAAATTTTTCTATTTTTAAAAGAGAAAGCTTCTTCTAAAGTCAAATTACTTGCTAGTAGATTTCTTACATTACAATCAGTATGCACATCTACATAAATGAGAAATGATGAAAATTTAATTACATCAAAAACATTATCATTACAATGATAATGTTTTTGTTCTAATCCATAAGAAAAAAGAAAATTAGAATTTTTTTCTTTATAAGCTCTTAATACATCTGTAAGTGTATTATTTTCTCCAATGGATAAAACTTCAATTAAATTTTTAGCTATATTAAATATAACAATTCCCTTATCTCTACAACATAAGTGATAAAAATCAGTTGACTTAATTAGATTATAATAGGTTGCAGCTTCTGCAATACTTATTGAATCTAAATGTGCTAATGTTTTCACTTTTTCCACCATAAAATTTACATCCTTAATAAAATTATTCATTTTTTGTTACCTCCTTAAATTAAATGATTAAACTAAAAAACATTTTGTTTAATTATTTAATTACATCCTTTTATTTTAATAAAAAAATCCCTAGTAAAAATTCTTACTAGAGATAATTAAATCTTGTTACTTACTGCCATTGAATAAAATGGCCTAAAAAAATATAAATATAATATTTATACATAAATATTATCATACCTTAATTGATATAACAATAATAAAATAGATATTGGTTTAATAAATATTTTAATTATATTGTCTTGAAGAATTCACATTATAAATGCATATGGAACACTAAAACAGTCTAAATAAGTTTCAATTTATGGAGTAAATTATGAAGCTCTTAAAACTTCACCAAAAAATATTTTTATATTTAAATTTTAATACAACTTTATTTTAAATCCATACTACTTTAATTTATTGTAATTATCCTTATAATATAGTAATTTGGGCTACAATAAAAATTTCATCCTCTTTTCTATAAAAATATATACTTATATATTTATAGAAAATTTTATTGAATAATTTAAAAGAAATGTTTAAATTCTCAATAAATTTATTTAAATGATAATTGTATCCTGAACTTTTAAAAGTTAAAATTACTCTTTTATTATTAACTCCTTCACTTTTTAATTGAAATAGCATTTCTTAATTTCTTGATGTTTTTTTTAATTTCATCGTTACCTCCTAGTATATCAGTTTTTTACTGAGGTTAAATAAAAAGTATATTTACAAGAAAAAGTTCCAATACTGCTTTTTTATCACAATTATGCTTTAATTTTTTTTCAACCTCTACAGATTGGATTAAAATGTTTTCTAATTGTTCTAATGAAAATCTATCACTTAAATTTAAAAGCTTTTTACATATAAATTGTGGCAACTTTAGAAATACAGATATATCTTCTATATTAGCACCATTTTTTAACATATTTTTTATAGAAAACAACTTTTTAAATTGATTTTCTATAGATATTATGACTAATATATGTTGATCTGATTTGATTAAAAGTTCATTTAGCAAAGTAATGGCCTTATTAATTTCTTTTTTTGATATTAAATCTATTAGATCGAATACATCATCTTCAGTATTATTTTTAGTTTGTAATAAGTTTATATCATTTTGGCTTATTGAACGACCATTACAAAAATTTATTAGCTTTTGTATCTCATTTTTTATTATTGCTATATTTTTAGGTATTGTATCTAAAAAATATTGTAGTTCAAAGTCTCCAATTGGATAATTTACTTGTTGAAATAATGTTTTTGCAAAATCAAATGTTTTTTTATTTGAAAGTTCAAATGTAATAACACTAAATAGCTTATCTAATGATTTTATTTTTGAATTCTTTTTAATTGAGTCTCTCTTATTATCAATAACATAGGACATAATTAATATTGTATTTTCAGGAAAATCTTTAACATACTTTTTAAGTGAATTAAAAGATGATATGTCACTAGCAGCTCCCTTATTATCAATAAAATTATTAGCTCTATTTATAATAACAAGTCTTTTATTTGCTATTAAAGGTAAGACATCACATGTTTCTATTAATGTATCTAGTGAAAGGTCTATACCATCAAATATATTTAAGTCTAAATCACCATATAAGTTTTTAAACTTATTTAATAATATATTAATATTATTCTTAATTAATTCCTCATCATATCCAGAAAAGATATAACATCCTTTGAAATCAGTTATATTTTGCTTGAAATTTTCACTACTTATCATAATTGTTACCTCCACAAAAATCTTATTTAGATTTAGTTACCTACTTTTATCTTTGATAAACTAATAATTAAAAGACTTAATGATAAATTGAAATTACTACTAGATATATTATCTCTAAAAGTATCAATAGTTGATATAATAAAATCTAATTGATTGTAAGAATACATATTACTAATAGTAATTAAATCATTTAAAATATCTAGGTTAATTATATCTTTATAACCTTCTTTTAAAAAAATACAATCTCTTATAACTGTAATAATTAATAATATGAGAGTATCTTTCTTATCTTTAAATTCTATAAAAGAATTTTCATAATACTCTATAAAGTTAGGTTGAATATTACTTAAATCAAATAGTAAATTAATAATAAGATTTCTTAACTTTAAAATGCTATCATCATTTAAAAAATCTATAGCTTTTCCTGGATAACCAAAGCTATAATTAATAGCAACTTTAGTAAGAATAGGATCATAAGAAGCTATAGTTTTAATATATGCTTCAACCTCTTCATTTTTCAGAGGATATAGTTGTATTACTTGGGATCTTGACTTTATAGTATCTAAGAGACTATCTAAGCTTTCTACAAGCAATATAATATATATTCCAATTGGTGGTTCTTCTATTGTCTTTAACAAAGCATTTTGAGCTTGCACAGTAAGAGTATCACCTTTACTTATTATTATTACTTTATTTTTTCCTTCATATGCTTTTTTAGATACCTCTTCAAGCATATCCCTTACCTCATCTACACCAATTGATGCTTTAGTTGGTTTGTAAATATGTATATCTACATAATCCAAATTTTTTTCCTTATTTATTAGTTTTAATGCTACTTCTTTGGCCAATATAATTTTTCCTGAACCATCTGGTCCTAGAATTATATTAGAATGTGAAAAAGAATTATTTTCAATCCTTCTAAATAGGTTGTTTAAAATATCATTATACCCTATCATGTTATTACCTCCTTATTTATAAATAAAAATCTCTAACAATTTTCACTGTTAGAGATACTTTATCTTAATTACCTACTGTTGTAAACACAACCAAAAGAATATATATATTTGTAATTAAATTATATAATGAATAACATAAATTTACAACAAAATATTTACAATATATTATAAAAAATAATATATTAAATTGTTGGTTTATAACAAAGTTTGATCAAAATATCCTCATGAAATGGCTTAACTTCATAAAATTCATTTTTACTTTTTATAACAAAGTTTGATCAAAACTTCATTATTAAATATTTTTATCTTTGGATTTTTTATAACAAAGTTTGATCAAAATTCACATCTACACATAATAAAACAATTTTTATAGTAATTATATACTGTAAGTACAAATAAGCCATGCTTCTTAAACATGGCTTACATTTGGAATTGTTAAAATTGAAAAAGATTATTGCTATTAGTTTGCCACTAGAAATTTATAGAACTTTATGATTCTAGCGAGAGAAGTTGCCTCTTGCTTGCTAAGACCATTCATGCTAATTTGTGTAATCATAATCTAATAACTTTGCTTTACCAATTATTTTTGAACCAGTTTGTATATTTAAATTCATACCTATTTTAATTAATGGTTTAATAGCTTCATATGCTTCATCTTCTATTGTAGGAAATTCCACCTTAACAACATACTCTTTTTCAAAAAGGTATTGCTGCAATGAATTATCATTTTTTATCGTTCCTGAAAATAATAGTTCCTTTCCAAAATTAAATGCAGGTCTTAAAATACTTCTCGCCTCTAAACCATTATCATTATAAGAACCTTTATTTATCTTTAAAAATATTATTTTAACTATTGTTATTAACATAATATCCCTTCTAACTTCATTAATATTTGTGTATAATTTCTTTGATTGCTTTATTAAATTCACCTAATTTATCTGCATTAATTGTTACTGTTCCATTCTTAAATATAAACCTATCAACTTGAGTAAAATCTCCTAGTTTATTTAACACATCTGTTGGTAATTTTACTTCAATTACCGCTCCAATATCAGAGTATTTCTCTGCAAACTTTAATGTTTCTTCAAAACTTAATCCAAATTGTTTGGCTTGAAGTCCATTTGGAATTACACTAAATTCTCCAGTTTTCATTACATCATAGAATTCATCTGGTCCAACAGCTCTATACAAACTTGTTAAATTTTCTCCATTTTCACTTATTTCCTTAATAGTCTTATTAGCCTTTCTTAATGCTGAAATTTCTTTTTCAGAACCTGCTAAACCATATACTACTTCAATACCTGTATATATTATTCCTAATATATCTACTTCACCTTCAAGTGCTAACTCTACTGATTCTTGCATTACCTCTTTTACTATTATTCCTGCAACAGTATTTTCTAAATTTACATATAAAATATATGTATTTACATTTAAATATGTTATTCCAGAAAGCACTCCTTCTGTTCTTATTACTTCCATTAACTCTGCTAATGAAAAATATCCTGTTGGGTCTATATAATTAACTGGATTTGCATTTGCATATAAATATTTATGAAGGCTTACTGGGTCATCTACTGAGCCTAAATATGAATCCATACTTGTAAATCTTCCTGTTGTGATATCCATAAGTGACACTCCAAATTTTATATTTGGTTAGTGGAACTACTCAGTAGAGATTATCTTGCTCTTAAATAGTAATATCCTGTTGTATTATCTTTTTCTTCTCCAGCAAATAGGTAGGTATTTTTTGTTGTTCCTGTGCTGTTTATTAAGTTTCCTGCATTATCATAAGTATAGCTGTTGATTTATAACAAAGTTTGATCAAAATATTCTCATGAAATGGCTTAACTTTGTAAAATTCATTTTTACTTTTTATAACAAAGTTTGATCAAAATTTACATCTACACATACCTAAAACAATTTTTGTAGTATATAATTACTACAAACACAAAAACAAGTCATGTTTCTTAAACATGACTTATTTTTGAAATTGTTAAATTTGAAAAAATTATTGCTATTAGCTTGCCACTAGAAATTTTATGAAATCTTATGGTCTTAGTGAGAAAATTGAGTTCTTGCTTGCTACCTCTCATTTAGTTCTTTAAGTATTATTTGTTCTATTTCTTTAATATCACTTTTATTGTTATAGCTTAATATCCTTAATAATATCTTTGCTACTAACCCAAAAATTGATGAACTTGAGCCAATATATCCATGTCCACCTATATCAAAAGTTATAATACCAGATGAACAATCTATTGAATTTAAATAGTTACTAGCAACGTTCATTATATATCTTGAGTATTCTAACGGAATTCCAGCATGTACTTCATCAAAGTTAGAAACTAACATATTTTCAATAATTTTTTCATCTTCTTTACTTGAATTAACTTTTATTACTAGCTTTTTAGTGTCTTCATACTTATAACTTATACCTAATAAAGCATAATTACTAGAATGTCTATGTTTTAAATTTACTTCCAGCACATAGGATACACTATCCCACTTAACCCATTTATTTTTTAAAATCACTTTCTGTAATTGCTCTATACATTTATATTCTATATTGGGTTTTTCATTTATCCATAAGTTACATTTTTTCATTATACCCAAATTTCTTAAAACTATCATTTATTTTCCTCCCAAAATCTTTTCCAAGCAAGCGAAAATTGCGATGAATTATTTGCAATAACCTCTGGATGATAAACTGAAAACTGAGATACTTCATATTTACTTAATGCTAAACTATGTGCAATATCATAAGCACTTTCAAAGTCCATTGTCTTAGTCAAGTCTTCCATAATATAAGATTCAGCCAACTCATGCATGTAAAAACTTGCATCTGCTCCTGTTATCTTTTCACCATTTTTCATAGCATTTTCTAATCTTCTTATCATATCTACATTTGGCTGATATGTTTCAAATTGATTAATATGATTTTTTACAATATTTAACCCCTTTTCACTAACATTTAACTCCTTATTTGCCAACTTACCTAGTCCATTTCCACTTGAATTAACACCTGAACTATGTGCTCCTGTTCTTATTTTATGGTTACTATTATTATTTTTTAACATTGAAAACTCTTTCTCTGAATTTGCTAAACCATAAACAACCTCAACACCAGTCCACATTATGCTATAAATATCTACATCGCCTTCAAGAAGCAGTTCAAAACTTTCATCAATTACTTCTTTTAATATCTTTCCACCTATTGAAGCTTCCCCAAGTCTTATATACCAACAGTACATATTTATTTTTAATGTTGTTATGTCAGTTAATATAAGTTGTATTTTTAATGCAAGATTCATTTCTCCATATGAATTATATCCTGTTGGGTCTATATAATTAACTGGATTTGCATTTGCATATAAATATTTATGAAGGCTTACTGGGTCATCTACTGAGCCTAAATATGAATCCATACTTGTAAATCTTCCTGTTGTGGTATCCATAAGTGACACTCCAAATTTTATATTTGGTTAGTGGAACTTACTCAGTAGAGAATATCTTGCTCTTAAATAGTAATATCCTGTTGTATTATCTTTTTCTTCTCCTGCAAATAGGTAATTATTCTTTGTTGTTCCTGTGCTATTTATTAAGTTTCCTGCATTATCATAAGTATAGATTATATTTCCTTCTTTTAAAAGCCTATTGTTTTTATTAATGTAACATTTCCTAACTTATCATATGAATATTCTACAACTTCACCATTTGCATTAGTTTGCTTTGTTAAGTTTCCTACTGAATCATATTCAAAGCTCATTGTTCCACTACTGTCTTTTATACTAACTAAATATCCTTTTGAATCATATGAATATTCAGTTGTTTTTCCAGCAAAGAAAAAGGCTAGGCATTTCATCTTGAAAATGTCTAACCTTCTACATATTCTGTTGGTTTATAACAAAGTTTGTTCAAAATATGCTCATGAAATGGCTTAACTTCATAAAATTCATTTTTACTTTTTATAACAAAGTTTGATCAAAATTTACATCTACACATTCCTAAAACAATTTTTGCAGTAATTATATACTATAAGGTACAAAACAAACCATGTTTCTTAAACATGGTTTGCACTTGAATTTTTTCTATTAGCTTGTCACTGAAAATTTTATAGAGCTCTAAGAACTTAGCAAGAGCACTTCTCTCTCGATTAATAATGTTAATCAATTCCAAATTTTTCTCTAAATTCCATGTTGATTTGTACTAATTCAGAAAATGGAACTATACTTTTTTTTGCTTTTTCAATATCACATTCATTTGACCATAAAAATGGATAAATAAGAATTCCTTGATTAAATTTAATATCTTTAATATCTTCTTGAAATGTTGACCATTTATAGGATTTATAGAATTCATCTATTTTTTCACTTGATATATATTTTATGAAATCTTTATAATCAATTTCTAGATTCTCCCATTGTAATGTATCAGGTGCAAAATATAAAATATTATTTTTTTCTTTAGTTACTGAAAAAAGTCCCCCAAATACATCATCTGCTACAATAATCATATTATCATCAAAATATTTTTTAAATTCTAAATTGTACTCATATATATTATAAGAAACATCTTTACTTCCATTTCCAAATAAACGAATATAATTATCAATAAAAATACCTGAAGTATTAGTAATTACTTGTCCTAACACAGAATTTTTATCAATATTAAGATTATTTAAAGTATCATCATAAACCTTATTGTTTATTATTTTCACTTTTCTTGTAGAATTTTTTAATATATATTTAATTTCATTCCATAACTTATTCATATTATTCTTCTCCCTTAATTTATTATTTTTATTCTTATTTTGGTTCCATCAGGATATCCTCTAAGTAAATGTCCAATTGTAGAGCCTGCCCCTCTATTATCAGAGCTATTTATTGGACGAACGCTTGCTCCTTCACCACCTTCTTCAAACATTGCTGGTGGATACTCATCTAAATCTTTTCCAGAAACTTTATCAATACCTTTTAAAGATTCTTTTCTATTTTTCTTTGCTCCTTTTCTATTAATAGTTAAAGTATCTGGATGTCCATTCTTAATTGCATCTTCAATATGCTTTGCTGTTTCTGGATACTTACTTCTTGATAATTCAATTTCAATAGGCTCATCTTCAACTTCATCAGAAATATCACTATCATTTTTTTCTTCTTTTTCATCGTCCTTTGCCATATATATAACATAATCTGTTAATTGCTTTTGAGCATCACCAATACTTACTCCTTCATCAAGCATTGAATCTACTAATTTTCTTGATAAATCTACAGTTAATAATACTGCTCCAGTAGAAACTGTTACATTATGCAAGAATGATAAATCTATCTTTAACATTGTTATTTGCAAAGAATCGCTTGCTGTCATATATGTTTCTAATTCTGCTAATGTATAATATCCTGATGGGTCTATATAATTAACTGGATTTGCATTTATTTATGAAGGCTTACTGGGTCATCTACTGAGCCTAAATATGAATCCATACTTGTAAATCTTCCTGTTGTGGTATCCATATATCTTGCTCTTAGGTAGTAGTAACCTGTTGTATTATCTTTTTCTTCTCCTGCAAATAGGTAGTTATTCTTTGTTGTTCCTGTGCTATTTATTAAGTTTCCAAATGCATCATAACTATAAGTATCTGTTACTGTTTGGCTTGCATTTGTTAATGATGTTGTACTTCCTAAGCCATCTCTATTATAAAAGCTTACAGAAGTTGCCCTGTTTTGACTTATTAGGTCATGTCCATAAGTATATGTTGCTGTTAAGTTGTTGTTTTTATTTTTTTCTTCTAATACTCTTGAATATGATGTATATTCATCTACTAGATATCTTTCTTCTTCTCCATTAGTTACTTTCTTTATTCTTGTTCCAAAAGCATTATAACTATAGCTTTCGTTTGTTACTGTACTTCCTGATGTTTTCTTTACTAATGATAATTTACCATCTAGATTATAAGTATATTCTGTTGTTTCTGCTGTACTTTGTTTCTTTATTAAGTTTCCTGCATTATCATAAGTATAGCTTATATTTCCTTCTTTTAAAAGCCTATTGTTTTTATCATATGTGTAGTTTGTAGTTATATTATTTTCTGTCTTTGTTAATCTATTTCCTACTGCATCATAACTATATGAAGCTGTTAATGTAACTTTTCCATTCTCTGTTACAACTTCTTTTATAAGCTTTCCTGCATTATCATAGGTGTAATCTGTTGTTTTCCCTTTATTATCTACAACCTTTGTTCTTAAACCTCTATTATCTGTTGTATATTCATAGGATGATATTACTTCTCCACTGTTCTTTTTATTTGTAAGCTTTTTAAGTCTATAAAGATTATCATATTCATATGTTGTGTAGCTTCCATTTCCCTTTTCTTCTTTTATTAAGTTTCCTACACTGTCATAAGTATATTTTGTTACAAGATTGTTTTTATCTGTTACCTTTGTTAATCTTCCTAAAATATCATATTCATATTTTGTACTTGTATTTGGTGTTTTTATTAATGTAACATTTCCTAACTTATCATATGAATATTCTATAACTTCACCATTTGCATTAGTTTGCTTTGTTAAGTTTCCTACTGAATCATATACAAAGCTCATTGTTCCACTACTGTCTTTTACACTAACTAAATATCCTTTTGAATCATATGAATATTCAGTTGTTTTTCCATCAGATAATATTTTCTTACTCATCTGATTATTAGAATTATACTCATACTTAGTAACTTTTCCATTAAAATCTGTTACTTCTATAAGATTTCCATTATTATCATACTTATAGCTTTCCTTCTGTCCTAATGGAAGGGTTCTTGATACTACTCTTCCTAAATTATCATAAGCATACTTTGTAGTATTTCCATTTGCATCTGTTTCTTCTATAAGGTTTCCTATCTCATTATACTTATATGATGTTTTTTGATTTAAAGGGTTAGTTACTCCTATTAAGTTTCCTACTTCATCATAAGAATATGTTGTTTTATTATTTTCTCCATCTGTTTGTGATGTTACCCTTCCTAAAGCATCATATTCACAAGATAGTAAAATTTTTGTACCAGAAATTATTTCTGTTTTTCTTCCAAGATTATCATATTTATATTCAACTGAATTTCCTTTAGCATCTATTACCTTTGATACTTTTCCTGTAGAAGTATATTCAAATGTTGTTTTGTTACCTAAACTGTCTGTTATTTCTGTATTTCTTCCTGCTTTATCATAAGTATAATTAGTTTCTTGATTGGTTGAATCCTTTATTTTTATAAGATTTCCAGCCTTATCATAAGTATAATTAACTTCTAATCCATTAGGATATTTAACATAAGTTAATCTGCTCATTTTATCATATTTATAATAAGTGGTATTCTTATTTCCATCTGTTGATGATAATACATTTCTTAATTTATCATATGTAAATTCTTCTGTTGTATTATCTGGATAAATTATTTTGCTTAAATTTCCATAGTCATCATACTCATACTTTGTTATATTTCCATTTCTATCTATAGATTGTGTTAATTCATTTGTTTTATCCTTATATGTATAAGTAGTAACATTTCCCTTAGAATCTGTAGCTTTTGTTATATTGTCATGCTTATCATATTCATAAGATACTGTTACTATTTCCTTTTTATCTCCATTTGTAACTTCTGTAGATTTACTTAAGCATCTTCCTAGTTTATCATAATTAAAGGTGGTTACATTTCCAGCTTCATCTGTCATTGTCTTTAAATTATTATTTTCATCATAAGTAAACTTTGTTGTCTTTCCAAGCTGGTTAGTTATTATTTCTGGTTTTTCATTACTTGTATATTGTACATTTACTGTATTATCATTTGGGTCTTTTATTTGAGTTAATAATCCACTATTATTATAAGTATTAGTTAAAATACTACTATTTGCATCTTTTATAGTAACAGCTTAACCAAATCTATTATAAGTAGCTTCAACCTTATTTCCATAGGAGTCTTCTTTGCTTAATAAGTTTCCATTAGTATCATATTTATATAAAAATACATTTCCTAATGGGTTTGTTTCTTTACTTAGTTTATTATTTTCATCATACTCATATAAGGTTTTATTATTTTCCTTATCAGTATAGCTTGTTATATTTCCTTGTGAATCATATTCATAAATTTCAACATTTCCTAATGCATCTTTTACTACATATTGCTTTGCACCTTCATCAAAATTAAATTCAGTTTTTACTCTATATTCATCAGTATATGCAATCATTCTTCCATTATTATCATATTCATATTTTGCTGGAAAATATCCACCAAAACTTTTTATTTTTGATAACTTATCTGAATCATATTCATAGTTTGTTTCTCTTCCTTCTCTATCTGTTACTTTAGTTAAATTACCTTTATCATCATATCCATAATTTATAGTTTTTCCATCAAAATCACTTATAGATGATATTCTTCCTTGAGAATCTCTTGTTATCTTTACTTCTTTTGTTTTACTACCATCAGCTGATGTATATACTAAGCCTGTTTTATTTATTGTTACATAATCACCATCTAAATAAGTTATCTTTTCTACGCCAGTATTTTTGTTTATTATATACTTAATTCCATTCTTATCTGTAAATTCAAATAGAGTTGGTTCACAATCACCTTTAGAATCTAGTAATTCAATTTTTCCTAATCCTTTAGTGTAGAAACTTAAATCTTCTAATGACTTTAATTTAGCTTTAGAATTATTCTTTGTTGTAAAATACATTTTTACATATTCTATAGGTAAAATTTGTTGCTCATTAGGTTCTAATCCTACATCAAACTCTTCAACTTCTCCTGTTGGATATGTTATTGTTACTTTGTGTTCTTTTGTTTGTTCTATTGTATATTTAAAATTATCTTGCTTTTGAATCCAACCATCTTGTCCAATATTAGCTGTTATCTCTAATTTTAAATCAGATAAAGCTAAGCTCCAACCATTTCCAAAGTCTCCACTACTCTTATTTCTGCTATCATAATTTCTTACTACAGTTATTGGAAGTCCATCTAAAGGTATATTTAAATCCTCATATGATAAACTGAAATTACCTGCTTTCATATTTCCTGAAACCAAATATATAGCAGACATACTAAAATTCACACCATTAATATCTGTTGCTGTAAGTCTTATTTTATATAATCCATTTTGAAGTAAAGTTGTATCAAAAGTTCCTAATATATCTCCTTTTTTTATATTACTACCTTCATCTATGGTTATATATTTTTCATTTTTTAAGTTTATATCATCTTCTCTTTTTATATATTCTAGTTTATAACTTTCTAATTTATCACTTACTTTAAAGCTTTCTGTATTATATCCATTCCAATATATTTTCGTTGGTTCTGTTATAGTTCTGCTTACTATGGTATTTTCCATAGGAATTCTTTCTCTAGTAATTTCAGCTTCATTTATTACAAATTTTAATTCCTTTCTTACTACCTTTTCACTTGCATTCTTTACATCTACATATAAACTTATATTGCCTGTTAAATTTGAAATCCAATTTGCTGTATTATCATTAGCAAAATCTCTTATAGCATACCAATTTCCTTTTGAATCTTTTAAGATAAACTTATATTGTAATTCCCCTTCTCCTGTTGCTTCTGCTGATAATCTTAATAGGGTTCCTTTTATCTGTGGAGACTGCTTGTCTGCTGTAAATCTTGTTATTTTAAGTTCTGTAGTAGTTTTTTCTTTTACTACATAAGACATTTCTTTTCTTACTACATTTTCACTAGAGTCTTTTACATCTACATATAAAGTTTTATTTCCTATTGCTCCAGTTGTCCATATATATGTATTGGATGTAGAGAAATCTCTTAACTTATACCAATTTCCACTTGTATCTTTTATTAAAAACTTATATTGTAGTGTTCCTTCCCCTGTTGCTTCTGCTGTTAATGTTATTTTTGTTCCTGTTACTTGTGGGGATTGCTTATCTGCTGTAAAGCTTGTTACAGCAAGTTCTGTAAGTTTTTCTTTTACCACATAAGACATTTCTTTTCTTACTACATTTTCATTGACATCCTTTACATCTACATATAACATTTTGTTTCCTACAGCACTTGTTTTCCATACATATGTATTTGATGTACTAAAATCTCTAAGCTTATACCAATTTCCAGTAGATAAATCCTTTATTAGAAATTTGTATTGTAATGTTCCCTCCCCTGTTGCTTTAGCTGTTAACGTCACTTGAGTTCCTGTTGCCTGTGGTGATTTTTTATCTGCTGTAAAACTTGTTATTATTAAGTTTTCTCCAGCTTCTTTTTCCACTAAATTTGTAGTTGCTGCTTTTACAATTTGACTATACCCATTTAAGTCCATTGTTAATACCATAAATATTAATAGCAGCATTGATATGAAACGATTTACTTTTTTCATATTTTATCCTCCTTTTATAAAATATTTACAGTAATATTTTAACATCTTTCTATCGTTGCCGTCAATATTTTTTCTTCAAAGTTTAACATTTTATTACATAAATATATATGTGACAAAAATAAATATATATAATATAATTATTAGGATGTAGTTTTATTAAAATATGGTTATAAAAGTATGGAAAGAGAGGATGAAGATAAAGTGGGCTTAAATATTTCAGAATTAAGAAAAGAGATACTTATAGAAAAAAGAAATTATTATGATAATATAGTTGAGAATTGTGTAAGAGAAGCTTTAAAGAAAAATATTAGTATGCCTTATATTTATGATATGCATACAAAAGAAAAGTATTTTGATGAAGAGGCTAAAACTTTTATTAAACAATCTCTTAAAGATATAGATTTAGGATTTAAAGAAGTAGAAGGACTTATATATACTTATGTTAAAGAAGAAGATCCTAAAGGTGAAAAGTTAGAAATTGGGATAAACAATTTAAACAAGATTAGAAGAACAAACAAAATCTTATTAATTTGTATAACATTAATTAATAATTTAGCATTAGGTGTATTAATAGTAGCAGTAGTAGCTTTTCTTTTAGGTCTTAGTGTTTCTAATAACATTATAATGTTATATGCAATAATTTCATCATTATTAAGTATTTTAATCTTATGCTCAAGTGAACCAATTAGAAAGAAAATAGAAGTCTATTTTAATAGTTAAATGTTAAGTTTCAATAAAAAAACTGGCACTAATTGTGTCAGTCTACAAGTTAATTTCTTAATGCTACTGTTTTTTTAGCAGCCTCTAAATCAGTACATAATGTACTAAGTTTAATATCATCTGCATTTATATAAGGTAGTATTACTTTAGATAGTTTAGTAACTGAACTTTTTTCACTTCCATTGGAGCAGCAAAGACTATTATTTCTGGTTTAAGCATATTCTTTTCTTCCATCTGGATATTCTAGATATGCTCTTTTTGTTTCTATATCATATTTTGCTACAGGTAACCCTTGAATTTTTTTAATTTCTATTTCTAGTCTAATTGCTTCTTTAAATCTTCTATCTAATTCTTCATCAGATACTCCACAAGTAGAATCTAGTTCATTTTCAATTTTTTCATCCATAATAAAGTACCTCCTTTTAGCTATATTAAGCTAATATAATAATGTATTCTATTATATCATAAAATAATGTTATATAAGTTAAATTCTATTTATCCTTGCTACAAGAAATGCCAAAGAAATTATATAAGTATAGACTATGCAAACATAAAAATATAGCATTTTAGCATAGTAAACATTATTGCTCTAAGTATCTTCTAAGTTAAAACCTCTACTTTTAAAATCTTTAAACATTTCTTCAATATCAAATCTCTTTTTATATTCCCTTATTGCATAAGGTTCGAAAAGATTGTTAGCAATAAACCATGTATCTTCAGTATCCAGTGCTTTACATACAGCCATATTGCAAATATATTCTTGAGATTTTAACTTAATATTTCAAAAATGTTTTGAACCACCTTTTTAGGAAGTATATTACTAATTTTTAAATTTTGTTTTTTTCGTAAATGGATATTTATAAGACTTTTGTACATCTAATACAATATTTCCATTTAAGAGCTTTAAACATGAATAAAATCCTTATTACCATCTTGTTTGTATTTAAATAATTTAAACCAAAGAGGGATAGCTTTTTACCTATTTTCAATGAAAGTTGAAGTATTACAAATCTATCATCTATTGTTGTATGATCAAATATTATATACATTGATAAGGTAAAAAACATGAGCATGACTGATAAGCAGAAAAAGGATGCAATCAAGCATTTAGGAGAATGATAAAGTAATTAGAAAAAGTTAATGAGAAGTAATTACTTTTATGATAGAATGTATGCAGGAGGATATTGCTTATGAAAAAACGAAATAAAGTGCTTATTTCAGTTAATCGTACTGCTACTAAGTGTTGGTTTAAAATAAAGTTTAATTAAAATACCCTCAACAAATGGCTTAACTTCGTGAAAACTATTTTCTCTTTTGGTAACAAAGTTTGAACAAAGCTTCATTATCAAATAATTTTATATTTAAATATTTTAAAATAAAGTTTGATCAAAATTAAAAAAATATTATTGTATTTAAGCCATTTAATAAAAGTATACTTATATTTTATTAAAACTTTATTGTAAAACTACATTAAAATGATACAACTTTGTTATAAACCTGCACCAAGTTCCTGAGAGGTCAGGCTTCAAGAATATTTTATAAAGTGGCACAAAACAATGAAGTAGTTGTTGTAAATAAAAATAGTAAGCTTCACACGGTTGTTATCTCGTATGACCGCTATTGCAAATTAAAAAACGAGGGTGTTGATATTTAGGAGGATAAAAGAATGGCTGTGAAAATAACTGGTAGGACAGAAGATGAAGTAAGAGATGAAGCAAAAATAATTTTAGGATTTGATCAGAAAGAAAATGGGATTCAACAAGGAACTGGACAAATAACAACATTTAATCAATTAGGATTTAAAGGAAATAATAATAAACCAGATGGATGGTATCTTCCAGATGATTTAAAGTCAGTTGCAATTATTCTTGAGACTAAGTCTGAAAATGAGGACTTAAATCTTCAGAAATGGGTTGATGAATTACTGAAAAACACAAAAATTGTTTCTACAAAATACAGAAACATAATTGGAATTTTGTATAATGGTATTGATTTAAGGGTATTTAAAAATGATATAGAAATCAAAGGTTCAAACGTCTTGCAAAATAAGAACTATTATATTTCATTGTTCACCCCAAATACTATTGATAAACAAAGAATATATAGATTAACAAAACGTATTAACGACTGCCTTCATACAGAGTTTGGTATTAAAAATTTATATCATCGAATGATTTTTACTGCTTGTGCCTTAGTTGGTTGTAGATATGGTGCAATTCTCGTTGAAGGTATGGATTTTTCATTAATGAAGAATTCAATTCTAAATACATTGTCAAAATCGCTTGAGAATAGTAAAAAGCAAAATATTAAGTTAGAGATTCTTACAGAAGTATATTCAGAAATAAAAATGAACAATGAAACAAACCAAGACGCTATCAACAACTTTATTTCATGGGTTCAAGAAATTTCTGATTGTGTCAATTCAGATTATTGGAATGGTGAAGATGTAATGGGCATTTTCTTTAATGAATTCAACAGATATAAGAAAAAGTCAGATAGTGGACAAGTATTTACACCAGACCATATTACTTCATTCATGTATAGATTAATCCATGTCAATGAAAATGACTATGTGTTGGATGCAGCTTGTGGTTCTGGTGCTTTTCTTGTGAAATCAATGTGTAACATGATTAAGGAAGCAGGTGGAAACAATACTGCAAAGGCAAAAATAATTAAGGATACTCATCTTTATGGAATTGAATTTGATAGAGAAATATATGCTTTAGCATGTGCCAATATGTTAATTCACAAGGATGGCAAAACAAATTTAGAGCAATTGGACACAAGGACGGCAGCAGCTTGTACATGGATTTCAACAAAACCAATTACTAAAGTACTTATGAATCCTCCATTTGAAAGAAAATATGGATGTATGCAAATTGTTGACAACGTATTGAAGAATGTTCCTGCACATACAGAGTGTGCTTTTATCTTACCAGACAAAAAACTTGAAAAAGATTTTACAGATAAAAAGGTTGGAAACAAGGTACTAAAACATAGTACACTAAAAAAAATAATTAAATTACCTGAAAAAATATTTACTGGTGTAACAACGTCTATTTTCATTTTTGAAGCAGGAGTACCTCATAATGGAAAGGATATTTTTACTTGCTATATTGAAGAAGATGGACTTGAAACAGTGAAAAATCAAGGTCGTCAAGATATAAAAGATAGATGGAGTGAAATAGAAGATAAATGGGTTGACATTATTGAGAAGCAGTCTGGTGATAGTACGATTCAATGGATAAAGTCCGATAAACATTTAAGTTATCAGACACCAGAAAAACCATTTGAAGTCTACGAAGAAGATTTCTTAAAAACAATGATGGACTATAAAATGTTTAAGCAAGAAATCAATGTTAAAGAATTGAGGGAAAATATTCTTGAGAAAACTCTTTATAGTGGTGATGTTGAAAGTAATGGTGATAAAGTAACAATTAAATTGGACAAGGTCGGTGATTAAGGTGAAAATGATAGATGTGTCTGGGTGGAAAAAGCACAAAATCATAGAGATATTTGATGTCAAAAATACACATAGTATTTTGAGTACCGAAGTGGAAAAGGATAGTGGTGAATTTCCATATGTTACGGCAAGCAAAGAAAACAATGGAGTCGAAACATATGTAGATATTGGTGAAGATAAAACTGATAAAGGAAAGTGCCTTCTTATTGGTGGAAAAACAATGACAATATCGTACCAAGAGAATGATTTTGTATCGAACGATAGTCATAATCTTGCTTTATATTTAAAAGATAGCAAAGAAGTATCACTCAATGTGTGGTTATTTTTAAAAACTGCATTACAAAGTAGCATATCTCATTTGTATTCTTGGGGTGATTCTATTTCAAGTAAATCAATAAAAAAAGATTACATATATCTTCCTTCCATTGATGAGAAAACACCAAATTGGGAATGTATGGATAAATATATGTCTGGTTTAGAAAGAACAGTACAAAAAAGAATTGATGATTACCAGGAAATAAGTTTTGAGAAAAGCAATAAAATAGATGTATCAAATTGGGGCGAATTTCATATTTATGATGTTTTTGATATAGATATGGGAACGAAGTTAGACAAGATAAAAATGGATACATCAGAAGAAGAAGTGGCATTTGTAGGAAGATCAAATGCTAATAACGGAGTTACACAAAAGTGCAAAATGATATATGGTTTAAAACCATATAAAGCAGGGTATTTAAGCCTTGCTCTTGGAGGTGCGTATCTAGGGTCTTGTTTTGTGCAAGAAGACCCCTTTTACACTAGCCAGAATGTTATTGTTTTAATTCCGAAGAAAGATATAACATTTGAGACAAAGCAGTTTATAGCAACAGCAATTTTTAAAGAAAGTCAGAATAATTATAAGGCATTTATAAATGAACTAAATGCTCATGTAAAACGTGATTTTAAGTTTAAATTGCCAATAGCTGCAAATGGAGCCCCCGATTACGACTATATGCATGATTTCATGAAAAAAATAAAAGAAAAATCTGATACAGTACTTGATAGTTTATCCATAGTGTAAAAGGAGCAATCAGTAATGATTGCTGTTGTTTTAAAATAAAGTTTGATCAAAATTAAAAAAATATTATTGTATTTAAGCCATTTAATAAAAGTATACTTATATTTTATTAAAACTTTATTGTAAAACTACATTAAAATGATACAACTTT
>OBHU01000888.1_pt1 | contig 18664 bp, 13 predicted proteins | sample 1519071 | NCBI WGS metagenome assembly OBHU01 (sample SAMEA2452135, study PRJEB22498) | human gut metagenome
TCATCCATTATATAAGCAACACCAACCAAGCCTGAACCTATCTGAGTTGCCAAACGTATACGCTGAGCCTCTCCACCTGACAAAGTTCCCGTAGCTCTTGAAAGACTAAGATAATCAAGTCCAACGTCAACTAAGAATTGAAGACGTCCTTTAATTTCTTTCAAAATCTCTTTTCCTATCTTTAGCTGAGTTTCAGTCAATTGCAATTCATCCAAATACTGACGCAAATCTCTTACAGACATTTCTGTCATTTCATAAATATTCTTATCTCCAATAGTTACAGCCAACGATTCCTTTTTAAGTCTCTGTCCGTGGCATGTTGCACATGGCGTAAATCTCATAAATGTTTCATATTCTGCCTTTGTTGACTCTGCGCTTGTTTCACGATATCGTCTTTCTACATTTTTAATTAATCCTTCAAAAGCAATATCATAAACTCCAATACCTCTTTGCCCCTTGTATCTTACGGCTACTTTTTCACCATTTGTTCCATAAATCAAAATATCATGTATCTCTTTTGGATAATCCTCAAAAGGCGTATCAAGAGAAAAATTGTATTTTAAAGCCAATGCCTGAAGTATCGCATTACTAAAACTCTTTCCGTCATTTGCACTCTGCCACCCCAATACTACAATTGCTCCCTGATTAATGCTTAAACTCTTATCAGGAATAATAAGGTCTTCGTCAAATTCCATCTTGTATCCCAAACCATAACAGTCAGGACAAGCCCCAAAAGGATTATTAAAAGAAAAACTTCTAGGCTGTACTTCGTCAATACTTATTCCACAGTCAGGGCAGGCAAAATTCTGACTAAAAGTCATCTCTTCCCCACCAATAACATCTACTATCATTAGTCCGTTGCCAAGCTTTAAAGCATTTTCAACAGAATCTGTAAGACGCTTTTCAATTCCTTCACGAATGCTAAGTCGGTCTATAATAATTTCGATACTGTGCTTTATGTTTTTTTCTAACTTAATCTCTTCAGTTAGTTCATACATATTGCCATCAACTCTTACTCGCAAATAGCCACTTTTCTTAGCACTTTCAAATACTTTTTCGTGACGTCCTTTCTTTCCTCTTACAACAGGTGCCAATATCTGAAACTTAGTACGTTCTTCCAGCATAAGAATACGATCTACCATTTCATCAACTGTCTGTTTCTTTATTTCACGTCCGCATTTTGGACAATGTGGAATACCTGCTCTTGCATAAAGCAATCTCATATAATCGTATATTTCTGTTACTGTTCCAACTGTTGAACGTGGATTCTTGTTTGTTGATTTCTGATCAATTGAAATAGCCGGTGGCAATCCTTCAATACTTTCAACCTGTGGTTTTTCCATCTGCCCCAAGAACTGTCTTGCATAGGAAGATAACGATTCCATATATCTTCTCTGTCCTTCTGCATAAATAGTGTCAAAAGCAAGGGATGACTTACCTGAACCGCTTAAACCTGTTACTACCGTAAATTCATCTCTTGGTATATCAATATCAATATTTTTCAAATTGTGCTCATTTGCACCTTTTATATGAATATATTTTTTATTGTCTTTCATTTTATTTTCCTATCTTTTTCTATCTTTGTTATTTGGTTATTTTATATCTTTTCCAAATAAATTCCGTTATAGATTTTTAGTTATCTTCCTGCAACTTTCTTAATTCTGCCAACTTATCTCGCATTTCAATAGCTGTTTCAAAATCAAGTTCTGCTGCAGCTCTTTCCATTTTCTTCTTAACCTTTTCGATAAGCTTTTTAAGTTCCTTATAATCCATTGATTCAGGATCTTTCTCAACGTCGCTAATCTTTCTGTCCACTTCTTTGGAGATGCTAATAAGGTCTCGAACAGCCTTCTTAATAGTTGTTGGAGTAATACCGTGCTCATTATTGTATTTCTGCTGAATCTCTCTACGTCTGTTAGTTTCCGTTAAGGCTTTATCCATTGAATCAGTAATATTGTCAGCATACATTATTACGTGGCCTTCTGCATTTCTTGCAGCTCGTCCAATAGTCTGAATAAGTGATGTTTCTGAACGTAAAAACCCTTCCTTGTCAGCATCCAATATTGCAACTAAAGCAATTTCCGGTATGTCCAAACCTTCTCTTAAAAGGTTAATACCAACCAAAACATCAAAAACATCCAATCGCATATCTCTGATAATCTGAGTTCTCTCTAACGTATCTATATCTGAATGAAGGTATTTAACCCTAATTCCCACATCGCGCATATAATCTGTCAAATCCTCAGCCATACGCTTCGTCAAAGTTGTTACCAAAACTTTGTTCTTCTTGGCAACTTCCTTGTTAATCTCAGTTATAAGGTCATCAATCTGTCCTTCAACCGGTCTTACTTCAACTTCCGGATCAAGCAATCCTGTAGGTCTTATAATCTGCTCTGCACGGCCTAATTCATGTTCCTGTTCATAAACATTAGGTGTAGCTGACACAAACATCATCTGGTCAATCATGCTTTCAAATTCTTCAAAATTAAGTGGTCTGTTATCCTTAGCCGAAGGCAGTCTGAACCCATAATCAACTAAAGTAGACTTTCTTGACTGGTCACCGGCATACATTCCTCTAATCTGTGGAATCGTAATATGAGACTCATCTACTATTATTAAGAAATCATCTCCGAAATATTCCATTAATGTATGAGGTGTGGCTCCCGGCTCCAAACCTGCCATATGTCTTGAATAGTTCTCTATTCCTGAACAAAAACCTGTTTCTCTTAGCATTTCCATATCAAAATTAGTTCGTTCTGCAATACGCTGTGCCTCTATTAATTTGTCTTCTGATTTAAAATATGCTACCTGTTCCTCTAACTCTTTCTCTATATCCTTAATGGCACGCTCCATCTTTTCAGGTGGCACAACATAATGAGAATTAGGGAATATTGCTACATGTTCAAGCTCGTTCTTAATCTGACCCGTTAAAGCATCAATCTCTGAAATTCTCTCGATTTCATCATCAAAAAATTCAACTCTAATTGCACTATCCGTATACGAAGCAGGAAATATTTCCAGATTCTCTCCACGAACCCTGAAAGTTCCACGTTTAAAGTCCATATCATTTCTGTCATACTGTATTTCAATAAGCTTATGAATAATCTCATCTCTATCTCTAATGGTATTCGGTCTTAAAGACACAACCATGTTCTTGTAATCTATTGGGTCTCCCAAACCATATATACATGAAACTGAAGAAATAATAATTACATCTTTACGCTCCATTAAAGCCATTGTTGCCGAATGACGTAACTTATCTATTTCATCATTAATTGATGAATCCTTCTCAATATATGTGTCTGTGCTTGGAACATAAGCCTCCGGCTGATAATAATCGTAGTAGGAAACAAAATATTCCACAGCATTATTAGGAAAAAACTCCTTAAACTCACCATAAAGCTGAGCTGCCAAAGTCTTATTATGAGCAATAATAAGTGTAGGTTTATTTAATTGTTCAATAACATTCGCCATTGTAAAAGTCTTACCTGAACCTGTTACACCAAGCAAAGTCTGGAATTGTTTTCCTTTCTTAAAACCTTCAACTAACTCTTCAATAGCCTGCGGCTGGTCCCCGGTAGGCTTATACTCTGAAACTAATTCAAAATGATCCATATGATTTCTCCCAATTAGCTCTAATCAATATTTGAGTATTTTCAAACCCAAATCATTTATCAACTACTTTTCTTAGTATTGTTACTTGTCAAGTATATCATTCAAAAGAACAAAAGTACAGAGCAAAATCGAATGTTTGTTCTGTACTTTTGTTATTCTTTTATTATTCCTCTATTAACTTTTCATATTCGTCCGTAGGTATTGGCTTTGAGAAATAATATCCCTGGATCACTTCTGCTCCAATTGATTTTAAGAAGTTAACCTGTTTTTCTGACTCAACACCTTCTACTACTACCGGAATATTTAATTTCTTGGACAATTCTACAATAGACTCAACAATTATGTTGTTTCTTTCATTTTCATTATCCAAATTTCGCATAAACGCCATATCCAATTTAAGTACGTCTATAGGCGCATCCTTTAACATATTAAGTGATGAATATCCACTTCCGAAATCATCCATCAAAATCTTAAAGCCTGCTTCCTGCAATTCACTTATTATTGAATATATTACCTGCTTTTCCTCAGTATATACTGTTTCCGTAATTTCAAGTTGCAAATCCTTTGGTTCCAAATTATATTTTTCAACCAGTTTCAAAAGATTTGATACCAGATTAGTTGTATAGAAATTTACTCTTGAAACATTAACAGAAATAGGAAGTACACTTCCGTTTTTATCCTTTAAATAACGCAATAACTGACACGTTTTCTCCCAAACATAATAATCAAGCCTTGTTATGTAATTATTCTTTTCAAGTACTGTTATAAATTTAAATGGTGGTATCATTCCAAATTTCGGATGTAACCATCTTACCAACGATTCTCCGCCTACAATCTTTTTATGAACAACATCATATTTCGGCTGAATATATATAACAATCTGCCCCTGTTCCATTGCTCCATTTATGTCATTCAGTATGTTCTGTTCAAAGATTAACTGATCTCCCTGTTGTCTGCTATATATACCAACTTTCTTCATTCCTTCTTTTACAGTATCCGTTGCTATCTGTGCCCTGTCACACATAACGTTAATTGGAAGTGTTCTATCATCAACCAAATATAACCCTGTTCGCACAGTTATATTTATTTTCAAATGATAGTCATCAACCAAGTCAAAAGTCTTAATTAAATCGTACTGTTCCTTAGTCAAAAGTGCAAAAAAGTTATCATCTGACATTCTTGCAAGAAGAATATTGTCTCCATCTGTCTGTGAATCTCTGAACATCTTTAATCTGTCAGCCACATGCTTAATAAGCTCATCACCTTCTTCTATGCCATAAATATCATTAACAACCTTTAATCTGTTAATGTTTATGTTCATAATATAAAATTCTTCATCGCTTATTCTAAGTCTTTCAGCAACTTTTTCATAGAAAATATCAATATTATACAAGCCCGTAAGCTTATCAATTTCTACTTTTCTTCGAAGAATTTCATTTTCTTTGCTTTGAATTAATGCATTAGTCTTTTTTGAAATAACAACATATCCAAGAACTATCAATAATATTGCAATTGCAATTCCCAGAATTATCAAAGCAAGATTGTCTTCTATTCGTTCTGTAAGCGAAGCATTATATTTTATTCCGCTGGAATATTTAACACAAACATTATCTATTTCTTCATCTGAAATAGAACTAATCAGCTTGTTTACTACAGATTTCAATATATCATTAACCTGAGCTGAAGCTAACAGACAATATGCAGAAGACTCATTATACTCACTGACTGCTGCCAAACTGTCTGCATAACGTTTACTTTGCATATAATAATTAACTGAATAAATATCATTAATTGCAAAATCAACTTTTCCGGTACGGACAGCTTCCATACATTCTTTTACGCTGTCATATTTCTTAATCTGTTCATCACTGTTTACATATAACAGTTTAGTCTGACTATTATATAATGCATCTTTTACCACAGCTACGCTTGACACTTTATCCTGGCTTATTGAAGTATTCTTACGTTTTACAATTACCTGGTCAACGCTAAAAATATTGTTAGAATGCCAATACTTACCCTTTACTGTTGACACAGCTGAGCCCAATGAATTTCCTATGTAAAATCTATTAGTCCCCTCTTCCAGAAACTTTTTCGGATCACTTACATATTCTATTCGAATTGATAATTTGGACTTTCCGCCCATCAGGTCAAGAACCCCTTTAAATAATCCTGTAATCTTATGAGCCTCTTTATAGCTATATGGAATACTGTCAGCTTTTAATCCAACCACAATCTCCTTGTATCTTTCAATATACTCATTTTCCTCTCTCGTCAAAAGGGGCTGATTGGAATATGCACTTTCACTATAATATTTATCCTGAAGGTGTTGCTGAAAATAAGGAGAATCATTTCTAATTTCATCTAATGCCCTATCTACTTCAGCCATAAATTTTCCATTCATCTTTCCTGTCACAATGTAGAAAGGCTCCTGATTAAATCTGTCAACAACTCTCATTCCTTTGTGAAGTGATATACTTCCCACTGCTGCAAGGTCAATTTTGTTATCCTTTAAGGCCTGAACAATTTCTGTTTCAGAATTATAATATACCGGTGTATATTTTATTTTATTCTTGTTAGCATAGTTGGTCCATGTTAACATCTGATAGCTGTCTTTTAACATGCCTACTTTTTTGTTATTCATACCTTCTAAATCTTTATAATAAATATTAGATTTAAGATTGGCATATACAATTGTAAACTCGCTTCCAACAGAATAATTAGAAAAAATATAGTCTTTCTCTCTTTCTGCTGTTTTCTGAGCCTGACATATTATATCGATTTTTCCGTTCTTTAAATCTTTTAAAGTCTGCTCCCATGTATTCTCCACAAACTCATATGTCCAGTTATTGTACTTAGCTATCTCATTCAGATACTCTACGCCATAGCCTTCATAAGAGCCGTCATCCATCTTTTGTATAAATCCCGGATAATCAATATAACCTACTTTAATTACCTTACTTTCTGCTTTAACAAAAGATACATTAACCGCGCATATCATAAAAATCATTACTGCAATGGATATTAAAATTTTCGTTTTTTTCTTCATGATTTTGTCCCTTTTTTAATACATCCGCCTCTATAATTGCATATTATAGCATTTTAACGTCACGATAACAATGTAAAACCCAGCCTATTAATATGATTTTTAGACAAATAAATAACCAAAACTTTCGTAAAAACTTTGTCTATTTTGACACTTTACAAATTTAATTTTTTCATAAGCATTTGTCAAAATAAAAAGGAACATTTTTCATTTACCCTTTTACTTATTTTATACAGTTATTCAAAGCATAGAAAAAGACCATACATATATCTTCGTTTTCAAGATATATGTACGGTCTTTCTGTTCATTATTTCATTAATTCCATAATTGTTTCTTTTGCCTTTTCAAGCTGTGTATCGCTTGTTGCATTTTCTTCCAATTCTGCTTCCACATCAGGAGTTATTCCCTTTCCGTGAATGTTTTTGCCACTTGGAGTATAATAATCCTGAACTGTAAGTTTTACCGCTGAGCCGTCGCTTAATGGAAGAATTGTCTGTACAATTCCTTTACCAAATGACTGTGTGCCTACGATTTTTCCTGCATTAAAGTCCTGAATTGCACCTGCAAAAATTTCTGATGCACTGGCGCTGTCCTTATTCTGCAAAACAACCATCGGCATGTCAAGACACTTGCTGTCTGAAGTCTGCTTTTCCTCATTTCCATATTTATCCTTAGTTGAAACCAAATTTCCTTCAGGAAGTATTTCATCAAGCATCTTGCAAACTGTCTCATATAATCCACCCGGATTGCTTCTAACATCAAAGATAACAGCCTTCATTCCCTGCTTCTTCAAGTCATCCAATGCTTTCGTAAACTGGTCATAAGTAACTTCTTCAAACTGACTTATCTGTATATAACCAATCTTTTTCTTCTTATCAAGCATCTTATATTCAACAGTAGGCTCATTAACCTGATCTCTTGTTATTGTAAAGTCAATGTATTTCTTTTCGGACTCTCTGTAAACAGTTATGTCAACTGTTGTTCCTTTTTCGCCCTTCATTTCAGTAACAACATTGTTAATGTCAACACCAGTTACTTCTTTGCCCTTTACTTTATAAATAATATCTCCGTTCTTTACTCCTGCCTTTGCAGCCGGTGCATCGGCAAAAGCCTTAACTACCGTAATTATTCCTGTTTCAGCATTCTGAGATACCAAAGCACCTATTCCGCTGTAAGTTCCTGACGTCTGTTCCATCATTTTCCGGTATTCTTCTGCCGTGTAATAAACAGAATACGGATCATTTAAGCCTTCCAACAATCCTTTATAAATTCCATCTTCCAAGTCAGATTCATTAACCTTATTTAAGAACTTAGCATCTATAAGTTTATTTATATAATCAAGCTTTTGTGATGTTTTTTCACTGATTGTTTTTCCGGATGTGTTCTGGTTTGCAAAATACAAACCTGTTCCAACACCACCTACCACAACTGCCATGGCAAGCATTCCAAAAAAGAATCCAAGTAAAAAACGGTTCTTATTCTTTTTCATCATGACTCCTTAATTCAAGTTTATTTTAAATAATCCCAAGGATTAACATATGCCCCGTTCTTACGTACTGCAAAATGTAAATGGTTACCCTGTGATGCTCCTGTATTTCCTACAAGTCCAATGCTCTGTCCTGCGCTTACCTTTGTTCCTGCCGAAACTAAAAGTGCAGACATATGCATATATACACTATATACACCATTGCCGTGATTAATACCAATCCAGTTGCCTGCTGTTGTACTATAATTAGCCCACTCTACTGTACCTGAACCTGCTGCAACAATAGTGGTTCCTGCTGATGCCGGAATATCAATACCCTTATGAAATTCAGAACCTCTATATCCATATCCTGAAGATATAGTTGTATGTCCCGGAAGTGGCCATGTAAATCCACCGCCTGAAACTGTTCCACTACTTCCTGAATTTCCACTGTTTGAAGTATCTGTTGTGTTACTTTCTGTATTTGATGATGTATTGCTTGTACTACTATTTGAACTAGCTGCCTGCTGTTTCTTTGCTGCCGCTTCACGTCTTGCCTGCTCAGCAGCTGCCTGATTTTTGCTCTTTTCTTCAGCAGATGCAACTCTCTTTTCCTGTGCACTGATTTCTGCTTCCAATTCATCAGAAGTAGCCTCATTATGTGCTATCAAATCTTCATAATTCTTAAGTTCCTGCTGCTTTGATGCTGAAAGATTAGTAAGCTTAGTCTGGTCACTCTTCTGCTGTGCCTGTATTGTCTGAAGATTCTTTTTCTCAGTTACAAGAGTACTCTTTGCAGAAGCTATTTTCTCTTTAGTCTTCTTCATCTTATTAAGCATATCTCTGTCATACTGTGATAACTCTGTTATGTACTCTGCCTTATTTAAGAAATCAGTTATGCTCTTTGAATTAAAAATCAAATCTATCATCTGAGTATCACCATTCTCATACATATATTTGATTCTAAGCTTCATGTCTTCATACTGCTCATTTATGCTAACCTGAGCCTTATCCAATTCCTTCTGAGTCTTAGATATCTTGTCTTCTGTTTTTGATAATTTCTGATTAGTCTTGTACATCTCTGTAGCCAAATTAGTTAACTTCTTATCAACTGACTGAATATACTCCTGTGCATCAGACTTAGATTTCTGTAGTTTATTATTTTCATCCTGAGCCTGTTGCTTCTGATTCTGTAAATCTGAAAGCTTATTCTTCTCATCGCTAACTGTTCCAAATGCATTAATTGGAATAGCAGTAACTGCCAATGCTGCCACGAGAACAAAACTTAATACTTTAGATTTTCTCATTACTTTCTCCTTATCTCTTTCCCTGTTAACTCAATTAACTTTATACCTTTAAGTGCTTTCTCATTGACACAATTGATCCTATTAAACCAATACCTGCTCCAATTCCAAGTCCTAATGGAACAAGAACCAAAAAAATCTGATGAACTGACGCAAAAGGAATACTGTTGCCAAGTACACCAAATTTAGTCATAATAAGATCAATTAATTTGTCATAAACAAGTCTTATTATAACAAGCGGAATTATTGAACCTAATAAACCGATTGTCACACCTTCTATAATAAATGGTGCTCTTACAAAACTATTAGTTGCTCCAATAAGCTTCATAATTTTAATCTCGTGTCTTCTTACTGAAATACCAATCATAACCGTGTTGCTTATAAGGAAAATACCAACACCAAGCAAAATAATAATCAATGCAATAGACGCATATCCTAACATTTTGCCAAAGTTTGTAAGAAACTCTCTAGTTGGGTTTGAATACTTAACCTGTCTTACACCCTGAACCTTTTCCATTGCTGTTGCAAAAGCTTTCTGGTCATTAATACTATTTAAATAAACTGTGTAAGATGCTGAATTAGCCAATGGATTCTCTTTTGAAAATCCTTCTGCCAAATCAGGATTATCTTTAAAATAATTCTTCTTAAAGCTTTCCCATGCCTGTTCTGCCGATGTATATTCATAGCTCTTTACACGGGAATCTGACTTAATTGTTTTTCCAATATCATCTATTCCCTGCTGGCTTAACCCTTCGTTAAAGAATATTGTTACCCCAACCTGTTGCTCAACTTTTTTTTCCATAAAGTTTACATTTATAATAATTGTAAAAATTACACCTATTAAAAATGTACATGCAGCAATAGTTCCTATTGATGCAAGGGAAAACAGTTTGTTTCTCTTTATGTTTACAAAACCCTGTTTTAAACAGTAGTTTGCTGTTCTAGTATTCATCTGTCTGTTCCTCCCCTTTGCTGTCCTCTACTTTTACACCTTTCTTCATAGTTATGACACGCTTGTTCATAGCCTTAACTATTTCCATGTTATGTGTAACAACAATAACTGTTGTTCCCTGCTCATTAACTTTTTCAAGCAGTTTCATAATCTCCCATGAATTTTCAGGGTCAAGGTTTCCTGTAGGTTCATCAGCCAAAATATACTGTGGTTTATTGACAAGCGCTCTTGCAAGGGCAACTCTCTGCTGCTCACCACCTGACAATTCTGACGGATTGGAACGATATTTTTCTGAAAGTCCCACCAAAGATAATACTCTTGCCACATTCTTTTTAATCTCTCTTGGTGACGCCCCTATTACTCTCTGTGCAAAAGCAATATTTGAGTAAACATCTCTATCCTGTAACAATCTGAAATCCTGAAAAACAACTCCAACCTTTCTTCTATACTTAGCTGTTCCTCTTGATTTAAGCTTTGATAAATTAACATTATCTACCACTATTGTTCCCTCTGTGGGATTTAACTCTTTAAGAAGCAGTTTGATAAATGTTGACTTTCCTGAACCACTGGCTCCAACAACAAATACAAACTCTCCTTCCTCTATTTCAAGATTTAAATTGCTTAACGCCGGTGCACCGTTGCCATAAGACTTGCTTACACCTTCTATTTTAATCATTATATGCCTCCTAATATTCTGCTCTAAATAGAAATATATAACACAAATGTGTTTTTTTGTGGGTGGGCAAAGCACGTAACAATCCTTGTAATAAAATTTTAATATATTTCCGAATTGAATTTGCTCCACTAGCACAATATGAAGGTCCATAGTGGGCCTTCATATTGCTACATTTTAACTATTTATTTTCTAAAAATCTGTGTTCTCCATATATTTCATGTACTTAACAACCATAAGGGCAATCTTAAATGTAATTGCATCCTCAAATACTCTTAAATCTAGTCCTGTACTCTTCTGCAACTTGTCCAGTCTGTATACTAAAGTATTTCTGTGAATATATAACTGTCTTGATGTTTCAGATACATTCAAGCTGTTTTCAAAGAACTTATTAATTGTTGTCAATGTTTCTTCGTCAAATTCATCCGGTGACTTTCCTTCAAAAATCTCGCTAATGAACATCTTGCAAAGTGGAATTGGCAACTGATAAATTAATCTTCCGATTCCAAGATTATTGTAAGCAATTACGTTCTTAGTGCTAAAGAAAATCTTTCCTACATCAAGGGCCATTCTTGCTTCCTTGTATGAACGTGATACTTCCTTAATCTCCTTAACAATAGTTCCGTATGCTACAGTAGCCTTAACCATTGCCTCTGTGTTAAGCATGTCCACAATTGTCCTTGCTATCTTTTCAATATCTTCATATCCCTGTTTTTCTTCTAACTCCTTAACAAGAATAATGCTTTTTTCATCTACCGCTGTAATAAAGTCTTTCTTATTACCTGAGAACAATGTTCTAACTGTTTCTAAAGCAACACTGTCCTTTTCGTTCTTTGTTTCAATAATACAGACACATCTTCTTGCATCCACATCAATGTACAACTTCTTTGATCTATTATAAATGTCAACAAGGAGTAGATTGTCTAATAATAAGTTTTTGATAAAATTGTCTTTATCAAATCTTTCTTTATATGCAACAAGCAGATTCTGAATCTGGAAGGCAGCCATCTTTCCTACCATAAATACGTCATCGCTTGTTCCCTGAGCTATCAGAATCAGTTCTAACTGGCTTTCATCATAAACCTTAAAGAACTGGTATTCCTGTACTGACTGGCTGTCTGCCGGAGAATTAACAAAGCTAATTATAGCATGTCCAAACTCATCTCCTAACTGGGAAGTACTGGCAATAATCTTTCCGTCTGTATCTGCCACATGTAAATCTACCCTTGAAATACTTTTTATTCCTTCTATTGTATTCTGTAAAATCTGATTTGATATCATAGGCCACTCCTTGTTCTAAAAAATTCGTACATTCTGTCAAACTATATTTTAAACTAGTTTATGACAAAAAACAAGAGAAAAGAGCTAATCAATAGTACTTTTATCTTGTAATTTTTGTCAAAATAACCAACTATTTTACAGCATCAAAAAAATCCTTTATAACATCGTATGATTTTTTTACCCCCACTCTTGACAAAGAGCCTAATAAAAATTCCAAAGGAATTTCTTATTAAGTAAAAAAGACTGCCCAAATCGGGCAGTCTTTTGATAAATATATATATTAGTTTGTGATAACTTTTTCTGTATCCTTATCAAAGATGTGAAGTTTTGTAAGATCCATTGCCATAACAACTTCATCACCAGGTCTAGCTGTTGTACGAGCATTAACTCTTGCTGTACAATCGAATCCTTCAAGGTCAAAGTATAAGTATACTTCAGCACCAAGTAATTCGTAAATTCTGATTGTTGTCTTAAATGCACTATCAGGTGACATTTCGATGAAGCTTTCTTCATCATGAACATCTTCTGGTCTGATACCCATAACAACTGTCTTACCAACATAACCACCGTCAATAAGCCTTCTAGCCTGTTCAGCTGGTACTGTAATGTATGTTCTAGCCTGTCCAATGTGGAGCTTAACGTCAGCACCTTCCTGTTCAACTTCTGCATCGATGAAGTTCATCTGTGGTGAACCCATGAATCCTGCTACGAATAAGTTAACTGGCTTATCATATAAGTTCTTAGGTGAATCTACCTGCTGTACAACACCATCCTTCATAACTACGATTCTTGTACCAAGTGTCATAGCTTCTGTCTGGTCATGTGTTACGTAGATGATTGTTGCGCCTAATCTCTTATGAATCTTAGCGATTTCCACACGCATCTGTACTCTTAATTTAGCATCCAAGTTTGAAAGAGGTTCATCCATAAGGAATACCTTAGGGTTACGAACGATAGCACGTCCCATAGCAACTCTCTGTCTCTGACCACCTGATAAAGCCTTAGGCTTACGATCAAGTAACTGTTCAAGGTCAAGAATCTTAGCTGCATCCTTAACTAATCTTTCCTGTTCAGCCTTAGGTACTTTTCTTAACTTAAGACCAAATGCCATATTATCATATACTGTCATATGTGGATATAAAGCGTAGTTCTGGAATACCATTGCGATATCTCTATCCTTTGGTTCAACATCGTTTACTAACTTATCTCCGATGTATAATTCTCCTGATGAAATTTCTTCAAGACCTGCGATCATTCTAAGTGTTGTTGATTTACCACAACCAGATGGTCCTACGAAGATGATAAATTCTTTATCCTTGATTTCAAGGTTAAAATCTTTTACTGCACAGAATCCGTTTGGATATACCTTGCAGATATTTCTTAATGATAAACTTGCCATTTTAAAAATTCCTCCTAGTATTGAAATAGTTTCTCTATCTCGCGTCTGATTGTATTCTAAATCACTGACACTAAAAATGCTATATTGTAAATAAACAAAATAACAAAAAAATCTTTGTTAATATTGCATACAGCCCCTATTATTTATTTAAAAATATGTTACTTTCGCCAATGATTATACGGTGTTCTTTGAGCAATCTGCCGATAGCTCTTTTAAATTCACTTTTGCTCATCTGAAAATCTTCTCTAATTACCTCAGGTTTAGCCTTATCTGTATATCCTAACTGACCACCGTTATTCTCAATGTATTTATATATTTTTTCGGCATCTTCGTCCATTTGTAAATATGCTTTTTTTCTAAGTGAAAGGTCTAATTTGCCATCAGGTCTTACACTTTTTACTCTTGCCTGAATCTGCTGACCGATTTCTAATCTTGTTGTAAGCTCTTTCTTCTGTACAAGTCCGTGATACTTATTATCTACTGCAACAAAAACACCGTACTCAGGATTGTAGTTATAAACTGTTCCTGTTACAACATCATCAGGCTCATATGTTGAGGTACATTTTAAGAACTTATACGCCTTCATTGTTGCACATAATCTGTTACTTTTGTCCAAATATACTCCTACTAATACCTTGTCCCCTGACTTAATTGAAACTGTCTGCTCCTTGTATGGCAAAAATAAGTCTTTTTCTAAGCCCCAGTCAAGAAATGCACCATTCTTTGAAACTTCCTTAACTGTCAAAACTGCTGTTTCGTCTAATTCAACTAAAGGCTTGTTTACTGTTGCTATAAGTCTGTCCTGTGAATCTCTGTAAATAAATACCTTTACTTCATCACCAACATTTGCTCCTTCAGGAACCTGCTTCTTTGGAAGAAGCACCTGTTCTTCCTCTGTGCCAAGATATGCACCAAAATCTACCATTCTTACTATTTCTAATTTTTGTGTTCTTCCTAATTCCATTTTTTGTCTCTCCGTTCTATTTTTTATAGTTTACCTGATATTAGCACTTTTATAAAAAAGAGGTCAGACTTTAACGCCATAACCTCTTTTATCATTACATAAGCATTATTCTTGTAAGTGTCTCTCCACTTTGATTTTCGAAGCTAATACCTATTCCATTTTCTTCGCTATAAAGATATGGTGTAATAATTTCACCTTCCATAGCTTCTTTATTATACACAATATCTACCTCATGGCAAGGAAAATTTGTTGGTAAAAATTCTTCAGCCGCCCTTAAATAATTAGCATTGTTCATATGACCATTGCTGTCTATGTAAGTTTTTAAAACCTTAAACGATTCTAATTTGGTTCTTTCACTACTAAACCTAATCTTTCTTGACGCCTTTATATTATCAAATATCGGTTCCGGCTTATAAACACTTGAATCCTCTTCAGTAATTCTTAAAGGTTTTCGTGTCTGAATATCAATAAGAACCCAGAGGCTGTCTGCCTGAACAAGATAATCTCCATTTTCATCTTTTATGAAATACTGTCTTGAAGCAAACATGCTGCTAAACTTTGAAGGAGATGTGCCTATTGTTATTTTCTGTCCAAACATAATAGGTCTGTTAACTATAACTTTGTATGCAACAAGTACCCACGCCCTCTCTTTTCATATAACTTACGCCACGACCAATATCTTCTGAATGAAAGGTGGAGCAATCCTGCAAAAGATTTAATATCTCATGCATTGGAACTTTTCCATTTCTATCTGTTCTGCTGTAACTTACTGTTGTCTCATATGAAAACATTTATTGCCCCTCTTTCTTCTATTATTTACTTAGATGTTGTTGTTTCCGGTACAGTTGTTGTCTCAGGTGCCTTAGTTGTTGTTTCAGGTACCTTAGTTGTTGTTTCCGGTACCTTAGTTGTAGGCTGTGTTGTAACAGGCTTTGTTGTAGGCTGCTGTGCAACAGCTTCTACTACAACTTTAAGTGTTGCTGTTCTTGCAGTGTATGCCTGATTTGAGTACTGTGCCTTATATGTTAATATATATGTTCCAGGTTTCTTTGTATCAACCTTTCCTGTAACTGTAACGCTGTTCTTAATATTTAAAGCATTACCCTTGTAATCCTTAACTGAAGCTACATAATTCAAAGGATTAAATGTGCTGTTCTGTTTAACCTTTACAGTTGTATTCTTCATTGTAAGACTTACCTTGTGGTCTTTTACAACGTATTTAATAGTCTTCTTTGCTGTCTTCTTATTTTTGCCCGTAACTTTATATGTAATGTAATATTTGCCCTTGTTTGCAAACTTAACCACACCATTCTTAATCTTAACTTTCTTCTTATTATACTTAACAGTAACTTTTATTTTCGAAGTAATATTCTTGCCTGCTGCTGTCTTTGCAGTAACGTTAGACAAAACATTAACTGAACTATTTAAAGCTACATCAGGATTCTTTACTGCGCCTGAAATAACAGGTTTCTTTGTATCTACTACTTTAAATGTTAAAGTCTTAGTCTTTGAGTTTCCTAAGCTGTCTTTTACTTTAAACTTAATCTTATACTTTCCTAATTTAGATGTTTTAATCTTACCAACTGTAGTAATCTTTGCATTTTTTTTCGTAAGAACGTTGCCTGCTCTGTCTTTTACTGTAATTAAGTCAGACAATTTAACGTTTGTTCCATACTCAATAGTCTTTACTTTTGCAGTAATTACAGGCTTATTGCTCTTGTATGGATTCTTAGGATCAGGATCAGTTGGGTCCCAATCTGTAAACTTACCGTTTGTAATAGGTGTAAATGAAGGTCTCTTAATAGGATCATCCTTCTTTGTTCCTCTAAAAATTACAACCTTTGTTCCTAATGCACAATGATCATAAATCCACTTAGAATCTTTACATAAAAGTCTTACACAACCGTGTGATGCCTTCTGTCCCATTACATTGTATGCCCTAACTGACATTGTTGATTTATCACCATTCTTGTAATACCAAACTGAATGGAATAAGATGCCGGTTGTAATTCTTGTACAATACTGTGCATAACAATTTCCTATCATCTCATGCCATCTGTATTTAACAGGTGTATAAAATGTTCCCGTAGGTGTTTCATTACTTGGTGAACAAATCATAGCCTTTATTGCTTTTCCGTTTTTGTAAACTGTTGTACAGTTTGTTCCTAAGTTAACTTTAATAACATAACCTTTGCTTTCTTTAGCTTCTGTCTTAACTGTTGCTGTGCCTGAAATACCAAATACCATAACAACAATCATTAATACTGCTACTAATTTTGATGTGATTTTCTTCATATCATTACTCCTTTGCTTATTTTGAAGCCTTTTACGGCTTATTCCCTTTAACATAATTCGCCCTTATTATACTATTTTATTTGGCAATATACAATCACAAACACCTAATTAGTTGTTTTTCATAAGTGGTTCATATATAATGTACTTAAACGTTTTTATTTCACAAAAATATCGTATTTACTTAAAATTTATATTTTATAATCTAAGAAAATGCACATAATATTATGGAGGCTTTTATGTTCAAAAACAAATTTAAACTTTTTATTTTTATGCTGGCAATTGGTTTCGTTCTCATAACATTGGACGTTAATGTTACAACTCCATTTAAATATCCACATAAATATAACAATTCAGGTTCGGTAATCGGAGAATTTCAGTATTATAACATTGCATCTAACTATAATGCCTGGTGCGATTACAAAGTTATTAACACAAGTTCAGAAAAAGCTGATGAAAATTCACATTATAATACAACAAATGATAATAGCTCAACCAATTCATCAACAAACACCGGTCAGAGCACGGCAAAAGTTATTGACCACGTTTATTTTGGAAATATTTCAGTAGATATTTTCAGTGATGCTTTAGGTTTTCTTCTTATATTTATTGCATGCTTAAACTTAGCTAAAGTTAATAACCGTTTCAAATACGGTTCAGTTACGACATTGTTCGCCTTAATTTTGCACATTGTTATTTTGGCACTTCCATTCTTCCTTAACGGAATAGTTCTATGCAATACAGCTCTCGTTTTGGGACTGGCTTATCTTGGAAGCAATATTATAACTACTTTTATGTTCAGTAGCGGACTTCTTAAAATGTGCACGGACATTTGCTGTAGAGATGAAAGAAAATGGTGCAAAATGATTTGGTTCGTTACTTTTGTTCTACAGATTTTAGTCACATTTGTTTTCTGGATAGGTTCAGATTTCAATATGCTCCTGGCTGTGGGCAGATTCTTTGAAGGCGTACTTGTATTTATGGTAATTGTTTTTTGGATTATTCTGAAACGTACATATTATTATTTAGAAAGGACATGGCTTAATTATGAAAAACAAAATTAATTTAGGAACAAAGTTTATTGCATTTCTTGCTCTTTTTATGTTTAGCATTTTGGCAATTAATGTTTCTGCCAAAGCAGGGCAAATGAAAATGCATGCCATTTATGTTGACAGGGGTGATGCCATTGTTATCGAAAGTAACGGACATTTTATGCTTGTGGATTCAGGTATTTCACAAACATCTGAAAAGGTACTTGCATATCTTAAATCTTTAAACATTCCGAATAAAAAAATTGACTACGTTATATCAACCCACCCTGACGGGGACCATGTTGGCGGTTTTCCTGCTGTTTTCAAGGAATATGAAATCGGTCAGGTAATTTACTCACCATGTACAAAACCAAGCAAAGAATACCTTAGTTTTATAAAAACCGTTAAGGAGAAAGATTGTCCTTTCAGGATTCCGGTGGAAGGTGAAAAATTCAAATTGGGCGATGCAACTGTGGAAGTGGTTTATGACGGTTCACAAGGTTCAACCTATAATGAAGCCAGCATTGTTATGCGTGTCACATGCGATAACAAGTCTATTCTCTTAACCGGCGACCTTCCATCTACCATGGAAAATGAGCTTCTTAAACAAGGTTATAATTTTAAGGCTCATGTTCTTAAAAT
>OBHU01000903.1_pt1 | contig 18431 bp, 14 predicted proteins | sample 1519071 | NCBI WGS metagenome assembly OBHU01 (sample SAMEA2452135, study PRJEB22498) | human gut metagenome
TATTTTCTTTAATCTTATTAATGTTTCTGTTCCTCTCATTCTTGGCATCATATCATCCATAAAAATTAAATCATATTCGTCTCCTTTTTTTACTTTTTCTAAACATTCCATTCCACTTTCAGCAGAATCTACTATACATTTATATTTTTTTAACAATTTTTTAGCTACTTTTATATTTATTTCATTATCATCTACTATTAATACTTTTTTCCCACTTAAATCTAATTCTGCTTTTATATCTTGTTTTTCTTCTTCTTTAGTATTTAAACTTGTTCTTTGATCTATTGCTGCTATAAATTCCGATCCTTCTCCATATGTACTTTTTACCGTTATATTTCCATTCATCATTTCAACCAATTGTTTAGTTATTGCTAGTCCTAATCCTGTTCCTTCTATCGTTGTATTTTTATCTTCTTCTAATCTTTCAAATTTTGTAAATAATCTATTTACTTGTTCTGGTTTTATTCCTCTTCCTGTATCTTTTACTGATATAAACAAACGGCATATATTTTCTTTCCTTACACATGTTATTTTTAGTTTTATATATCCTTCATTTGTATATTTTACGGCATTTGTTAGTAAATTAATTAGTATTTTCTTTATATTTGCGTGATCTCCATATAAATATTCCGGTATATCTTCTGCTATATCTGTTTCAAACTCTATTTTTTTATCTCCTATTCTTACTTGGATTAGTCTTTCTACTTCTTCTAGTATTTTTCTTACATTATAGTCTGATTCTATTAATTCTAGTTTTCCTGCTTCTATTTTTGATATATCCAAAATTCCATTTACTATTTCTAGTAATGTATTTCCTGCACTTATAACATCACCTGCATCTTCTTTTGCTTCATCTAATGTTTCAGCTGTTTTTATACATTCTGAGAAACCCATTATGGCATTTAATGGTGTTCTTATTTCGTGTGACATGCTTGATAGAAAGTCTGACTTTGCCCTATTTGCTTTTTCTGCTGTATCTTTGGCTAGTTCTAGTTGATTCATCATTTTTATGTCTGGATTTTCTATGGTGAAATACATCATATAACATATAATTACCTTAACTGGTGTAAGCAACAACAATTCTGGATTGTTATACTGAATAAACACGCAAACACTTCCAAATATTATTAGAACATATAATGGGAGATATTTTTTATCTTTGTAATTTTTTCTGTCTAAAAGTAAAAGCAAAATAACAATAAATATACAAATTCCAGATAAAAAATAAGTAAAATTAACACTTGCTCCAGTAGGAATATATAAATCATTAATTTTTTTAATATTAATTGGTAAAAACAATGTTAATAAAATTGAAATAACCGAGAAAATCAATAAAGAAATCGTCATTTTATTAAGTATATGAGATCTTTTTTGATATTTTTTTGTTGAAATATAAGCAACATAATATGTAAATAAACATTGCCATGCAATATAACTAATCAATATAAATTTGTTAATTAAAATGTATTTAACATCATGAAAAACTGATTCATCTTTGATCAAAAAATATGAAGAAAATTCGAGTATTAAACTTATTAACGTAAAGAAGATTATTTGTGAATATATTTTATTTTCCTTTGATTTTAATTTTTTCTTTAAAGAATATACTCCTATAAGAATTAATAAGTATATTATACTCATAATTGTATACGACAAACTATTCATCATAACTGCACCCCATTATTTTATTCTTTTTCTTTCAATATCTATTATAATATCATCAGATAATTCTTCTTGTTCCAATTTTTTAAAATCTATTTTATTTATACTTGTTAATGGCATAGACTCTCTAAACACAAATTTAACAGGAATATTAAATTCTGGTAAATTATCCGATATTATTTTTTTTATCTTTTCAACTATTTCCTCTTTTGATTCAACAATTTCTTTTTTTAAAACAATATGAATTACAGGAACCTTTCTTTCTATATCATCATCTATTCCTACAATAGCACAATTATCTATTTCATTCAATTTTAATACTATATTCTCAGTATTAGCTGGAAAAATCTTATTACCATTTCTAACAATCATTCTCTTCATTCTGCCAACAATATATAAATTACCATCTAAATCAATCTTTCCAATATCCCCTGTTCTTATCCAATTGTTGTTATTTTTAGTTCTTCTGTTGCAATATTATTATTATAATATTCTTTCATTATTGTTGGTGAAGAAATCCAAATTTCCCCCTCTTCACCTATATTTTTTTCAAGCAATGTTTCTGGATCAAAAATTGAAACGTTGTTTTTTATAAATGGTATTCCGACCGAACCAATTTTATTTGCTTCTTGTTTTGAAAAAACTGCCGCCGATGAAACTTCAGTCATACCATATCCTTGAGCCACTTTGCTCTTACAATTTTTTTTCTTAAAAAAATCATTTATTCTTTTTTCTAATTCTTCATTTAAAGCATCTCCGCCTGATACAGGTGTCTTTAAATAGCTTAAATCTCTTATATCACTTTTAGTTACGTAATCCCATAATATTGGTCCTGCTAAAACATGATTAGGTTTATACTTGTCCAATATCATTGGAAAATCAGGAACATCCCATTGTGGAATAATAGTAACTTCTAATCCAAGTGTTAAAGGCATATTAATTCCATTGCATAAACAATATGCTATAAATGGAGGAAGAATGTTTAAAAATTTATCATCTTTTTCATAATCCAAACCACCATGCATATGCATATTTGCCATCGCAACAAAATTTTCGTTTGTTAACACCACTCCCTTAGGTTCACCAGTTGTCCCACCAGTATGAACTATTGTTACGGGCATATCATTTTCGTATATATTATTAATATCTTTATCTATTTTTTTTCCATTTTTAATAAAATCATTCCAACTAATAGAATTATTATCAATACTTTTAATTTTGTTTTTCAATTTATTTACTACTTTTATAGGTAATGGCATGCTTTCAAGTGCAGTCAAATAAACTGTTTTTTCAACATTTGTTTCTTCAATTATCCTACGCGATGTATCATAGCAATCTTCTAGAGTTATAAAATATTTTGAATTAACTTTATTTATTTCCCTTTTCATTTCATCTGCTGAATACCTTGGATCAATCACATTACTAATAGCACCAATTCTATTTAAAGCATAAAACAAATATACCATTTCGGGAGTATTTGCCATGGCTAAAGTTACAATATTTCCTTTCTTCACTCCTAATGAAATTAATGATCTTGTTATTTTATCAATATTCTTTAATAATTCTTCATATGTAATTTTAATTCCATAAAAGTTTAATGCATTTTTATCTAAATTACTGTTGTTGTTCACAACCATATAATCATATGCACTCATTTTAGGAATATCTTGTTTAATGTCATAATCTTCATAATATTTCAACCAAGTTTTATCAATGCTTTGTTTTCCCGTTAATGGTCCTTGTAATGTACCATTAGCTAATTTTTTTAAATATAAATTTCTTTGTTTATCTTCCTCTTGCGTTAATTTTCCTAATTTTTCTCTATATTCTTTTAATTCATCAATACCCATAATTAGCTCCTTTCTATTTAGACTCCGTTGCTAATTTATTATCTAATTTTTGAATAATCATTCCATATATCACAAAACATATATATACAATAACACAATTAATTGATACTCTTAAAATCCCATATTTATCTATATTCATATAAAAATATGGATAACTTGTCCCATCAATAAATTTTCCTCCTAAAAAGGCATAAACAGATGTAAATATTGTATAGAAAACTAAAATCAAACTCCAAATAAAAGGATAACTTTTTTTTAAATTTCCTTTTTCTCCAAAAATAATATAATCAAAAATAACAAGTAATGGAACTACAATGTGTACTAGATAACACTCAAATAAATGATTTTCATATATTCCTAAACTATTTGTCGCTATTACCATTTGAAATACAACCATAGTTATGGTTATAGCCATTGTAACCATTCCCTTAATAATATAATAAAAGTTATTCTTTTTTTCTTTCTTCAATATTTTCAAAATTACAATAACTAAGTAAAATATAAAACATAATAAATTACTTTGAATCGTAAAATATAAAATATTTTGTTTAAAAGGAATAACTTTAAAATTCAAACATAAAGCAATACTACTTACTACAACAATTAATATCTTATAAAATAAAGATAATTTGTTTTTCATAAAATCACCAACTTTATTATAAAACATTTAACCAAAATTGTCTATTTTTATTGCATATAAATGTTGAATTTTGTAAATTTATAGTTTACTAGCAAAAAAAATACTGAAATTTATTCAGTATTTTTTTGTTCATATTTTTATTATATTTTTCTTTAAAATTTTTTCACCATATTCTAACTGAAATTTTTCTAAATCAGTTAGCTATTCTTATACTAACCCCCGTCTTTTAAATTACTGCATATACTGTCTTTAAATAAGTCAATGATTTTATACATGTATATTTTAAATTTCTCTAGAAATATGATAAAAGAATAAATATGTATTCATTTACTTATTCAACAAGTCGTGATAAAATAAGTACATATGGAGTTGATTTTATGTTTAAAAAACTTAATATATTAGATGAAAAGGATAAAAGACTAAGACAAATAAGTAAAGATGCTACTTTCCCACTTAGTGAAAAAGAACAAAAACTTATTGAAGATGCCGTTACACATCTTACCTATAGTCAAATTGAAGAATACGAAAAAAAATATGATTTACGCCCTGGAATGGGACTTGCCTTTCCACAACTTGGAATTAATAAAAGAATAATTGTTATCGTTGATGAATATGATGAAGGAAAATTTGATAACTACATCGTTATAAACCCTGTTATTGTTAGTAATTCAAAAGAAATAATAGCAGTTGATGCTGGTGAAGGATGCTTAAGTGTCAATCGTGAGGTAGAAGGACATGTTCCAAGATATGCAAGAGTTACTGTTGAAGGATTTGATACAGAAGGAAATAAAATAAAAATAAGAGCTAGAGAAGAATTATCTATCGCCTTTCAACACGAAATTGATCACTTAAATGGTATTTTATTCTACGATAGAATCGATAAAAATAAACCTTTCTTCAGTGAAAATGAAATTAGATTAATTTAGGAGGAAACAATGAAAAAAGTAATATTTAAAATTGTTGCATTAGTATTTGTATCATGTTTGTCGTCAATTTTTATATATAATCACGTTATGAAAACAAAAGAAGTTGATATTAATGAAGATATTTTAGTTCATCAAAATAATTTAGAAACAAATTTTCTACAAGACACAAAACATACATTTGATGATCCAAAAATTATTTTAAACCCATATGAAATTTCACCTTTAACAGCCCTAGTAATATTTGAAACTAATGATTCTACATCTATTACAGTTACAATTAAAGGAAAAGATGAAAATTCAACAATAACTAATACATTCTCACCAAGAAAAGTACATATTTTACCAATCTATGGATTATATGCTGATACTGATAATGAAGTTATAATAAAATATGGAAAAAAAGAAAAGACACTTCACATTAAAACAGATAAACTACCTGATGACTTTAGCAAAGCCGAAGACGTATATAGTAATAAAGATGAACTAGGAAACGAATTATACTTCGTTACACCATCATCTAATGGATATACAGCTGCCTATGATGTTAATGGTGATGTTAGATGGTATTTAACAGAAAAATTTATTTGGGATATCAAAAAACTAGACAATGGTAACTTGCTACTAAGTAGTAATAGATTAATTAACCCACCATACTATATGACTGGTTTAGCAGAAATGGACTTACTTGGAAAAATATACTATGAATATTCACTTCCAGGAGGATACCATCATGATGTCTTCGAAATGGAAAATGGTAACTTCTTGGTAGCAAGTGATGACTTTGAATCTGGTAGAGTTGAAGATTATGTTGTTGAAATAGATAGAAACACAGGAGAAATAGTTAAAAAAATCGATTTAAAGAAAATCCTTCCTGTTGATAGTGGAAATAACGTTTATACTACAGATTATGATTGGTTTCATAACAATGCTGTTTGGTATGATAAAAACACTAACTCTATAACATTATCAGGACGTCATAAAGATGCCGTTGTTAACATTAATTATGACACCTTAGAGCTTAACTGGATCTTAGGAGACAAATCTAATTGGAATAAAAAATATCATAAATACTTCTTTGAAAAAGATGATGATACAGAATGGCAATGGGCACAACATGCTGCAATGATTTTACCAAATGGTAATGTATTCTTATTTGATAATGGTAATAACCGTTCTAAAACTAAAAAGAACGCTATTAGCGCGGAAGATAATTATAGTCGTGGTGTTATATATGATATCAATACTTCAAATATGAAAGTAAAACAAGTATGGGAATATGGTAAAGAATTAGGTAGTGATTTCTACTCACCATATATTTCTGATGTTGATTATATTGAAGATAATCACTATATCGTTCATTCTGGTGGTACCTCATATAAAGATGGTAAAGTTCAAAATGAACCAGCTGGACTTACTGATGTAGATAAATTAAAAAGTACAACTGTTGAAATAAAAAATGATGAAGTTATTTACAAACTAACTCTTCCAACAAATACTTACCGTGTTGAGAAACTAGCTCTATATGATGATGATGAATTCAAAAGTGGTAAAGGTATTAGATTAGGAAATCTTGGTGTAACTAAAACAATTAAAAATAAATCATTACTATTATTTAGTAAAAAAATGAATAAAGAATATAAAAAGCATAATATTAAAATAACTAAAGAAACTGATCGTTTAGTTGTTAATGGTACATTTAAAAAATCTGATAAAGTTGAAATAATTTTAGATAATGTTTTTGATAAAAAAACTTATAACATGGTTATTAGTAAAAAACCTTATACTGCATTATGTGTTGATTTGTTTAGTAAAGATGAAAAGAAAAATGGAATTAATGTTACTAAATATATCAATAGTGTCGGTTTAAATGGACGTTATTATGTATATATTAAAATTAATGGAAAAATATATAAAACAAATAAATTTGTTACATTTTAAAAAGCTTGAAAAAAATCAAGCTTTTTTTAATTAACTTCCATTATATATTTATTTTTAGTTTCACTAATAATTTGAAAACCTAAATTTTTATAAAGTTTAATAGCTTTTATATTGCTTTTTAAAACTTCTAGTTGTGTTTTATTTTTCTTTTGATTGTCTATAAGATTTTTGATAATGTTATGACCTATTCCTAAATTTTGATATTTATCTTTAATATATATTAAATCAAGTAAATACCTGCTATTTTCTTTATAATAAATAACTATACCTATTACTTGATCATTTTTTTTAATTATTTTAGTATCCTTTAAATGTTTATTAACATAATTTGAAATATCTTTTTTAGGTGTTAGTTTTTCTACCATATTGAAAATAAAATCTTTATTATCATCACATGCATCAGTTAAATTAAATTCTTCTAATTTATGATAAGGATTAACATGAACTGTTATATATTCTATTTTCTCTACCTCTTTTTTTAACTTCTTTTCTAACTTATCAACAATCGTATGACACTCTAATAAAGTTAAATCAGGATTCATACTAACTTCCATAGATACTTTATAACAATGTCCAAATTTTAAAATAATTAACTCATCAATTGTTTTTATATCTTTATTATTCAAAATTATTTTTCTAATTTTATTTAAAGTTTCACCTTTTATTTCTTGTTCTCCAAGAATAATACTTATATTTTCTTTTAAAATTAAAAAACCTGTTCTGATAATTAAAATACCAACTATTATTCCGGCTATTTTATCAGAGTATTTAAATACTTCAATATATTTAGAAAAAACGCTAAGAATAGCTGAAATAAATACAACTAAAGAACTAATTACATCAGCTCTACTTTCTTTTCCACTTGCAATTAAAATATTGTTTTCAAGTTTCTTACCTTTTCTAATTATGTATTCTGATAAAAGATATTTTAATGTGATTGTTATTAAACTAACAATTGATACAATTAAAGAAGACATTACAACTTTACTATGCATTGAATTATTAATAATCGTCAATCCTAAAATTATAATGACCATACTTATACCTATACTTGTTAAGTATTCTATCTTACCATGCCCATAAGGATGTTTTTCATCAGCTGGTTTTTTAGCCATAATATTTCCTATAATAGCAAAAAAATCAGTTAAAAGATCACTAAAAGAATGAACACCATCAGCAAGTAAGGCACTCGATTTACAAATAAAACCTATAATTATTTTTATAAGTGATAAAAAGGTGTTAGTTATTATACTAACACTCATAACTTTTGTTACATTATTCATGGTTTGCACTTCCTTTATTTTGCTTCACGCCAATTTTTTCCATAAGCTATTTCAACATTAAGAGGAACACTAAGTTCACATACATTTTCCATTATGTCTTTAATGATTTTTTCAATTTTTTCTTTTTCATTATTTGGAACATCAAAAACTAATTCATCATGAACTTGAATAATCATTTTTGTTTGCATTTTTTCTTGTTCTAATTTTTTAGCTATTTCAATCATCGCTTTTTTAATTATATCAGCACTCGTTCCTTGAATTGGTGTATTTAGAGCTATTCTCTCACCACTTTGACGAATCATATAATTCTTATTTTGTAATTCACCAATAGTTCTTTTTCGATTGAATAGTGTTCTAACATATCCATCTTCATAAGCTTTTTTGATTGTATCATCCATATATTGTTTAACGCCTGGATAGGTTTGTAGATAACTATCAATAAATTCTTTGGCTTCTTTTGGTCTAATATGTAGGTTTTCAGATAGCCCAAAACTACTTATACCATATATTATTCCAAAGTTAACAGCTTTTGCGATACGACGCATTTTTTTATCAACAAGATCAGTTGGTATTTTGAATATATCTGAGGCTGTTTTAGTATGTATATCTATGTTATCATAAAAGGCCTTTTTTAATGAATCAATATTAGCCATATGTGATAAGATTCTAAGTTCTATTTGGGAATAATCTCCACTCATTATAATTCCATTTTCACTTGGAATAAAAGCTTTTCTAATTAAAGCTCCATATTCATTTCTTATTGGAATATTTTGAAGATTAGGTTCTATTGAAGATAATCTTCCTGTACGTGTTAGTGTTTGGGTATAAATTGTATGAATTTTACCATCCCTACAAATAGCATTTTTTAATCCTTCAACATAAGTTGTATATAATTTATTAATTGTTCGATATTCAATTATTTTTTCTATGATTGGATGTTTCCCTAGCAGTTTATTTAAAACATCTATACTTGTTGAATACCCACTCTTGTTTTTTTTACCATGTGGTAGTTGTAATTTATCAAATAGAATTTCTCCTAATTGTTTTGGAGATGAAATATTAAATTTTTCTCCTGCGTCATTATATATTGATTGTTCTAATAACTCAATTTTAATTTTAAATTCTTCTCCTAGTTTATTTAGTTCATTTTGATCTATTAAAACACCATTATATTCCATATCACCTAAAACTTTAGAAAGGGGCATTTCTATTTCTTCAAATAAATCTAATAGTTTTTCTTCTTTTAATTTTTCTTCAAATATATTTTTAGTTTCATAAATAAATTTAGCTTTCAAAAGAGCTGCTTTGGCTGTTTTTTTAATATCTTCTTCTTCATAAAGAGATTTTGATTTGTTTTTTAAATACATTTCATCATAGAAAGGAATGTTATAATTAAAAGAATTGGCTAAATAGCTTATATCTTCTTTAATATTATATTCTAATAAGTAACCTGCTATCATTGTATCAAAATTAGTATTTAATATATTTATATTATGTTTTTTTAAAGCTACATAGTTTTTCTTATAATCATAAGTATATTTTAATTTATCTAAAAAATCATGTTTTTTTTCTAGTATTTCAAAAGGAATATAGAAAGAGTTATCTTCATTATAGATAGCCATTCCAAGTATTTTAGATGAGTGGTAATTCGTACCTAAGATTTCTAGATAATAAGCAGAATCTTTTTGAACATTAATTTCTGATGTATTTTCAATTATTTTAACTTCAATATTATTATCTACCTTTTTTTCTTCTTTTTTTAAAAAGGAATAAAATTCTAGTTCTTTATACATTTCATTTAATTTATCACTATTTTTATTTTTTAATTTAATATCTGGTATAGAAATTTCCATTGGTACTTCTTTATAGATGGTCGCTAAATCATAACTCATATAAGCGTTATCTTTATCATTTTCTAATTTTTCGCGCATTTTAGGAGTTAGTTTATCTAAGTTATCATAAACACCATTTAGTGTTTTGTAATCGTGTAAAAGTTTTAAAGCTGTCTTTTCTCCTATTCCTTTAACACCTGGTATATTATCAGAACTATCACCCATTAGAGCTTTTAAGTCAATTATATTGATTGGTTCAATTCCATAAGCATCTTTAAATGATTTTTCATTGTAACGAATGTAATCTTTTTGTTTTAATAATTTTATATCCACATCATGACTAATTAGTTGTAATAGGTCTTTATCACTACTTACAATTGTTCCAATGAAATCCTCTTCTTCATCACAGTATTTAGCGAATGTTCCTATTATATCATCTGCTTCATAATTATCACATTCATAATATTTTATTCCCATGTGAGTTAAAAGTTCCTTAGCAAGAGGAAATTGAACTTTAAGTTCATCTGGCATTTCAATTCTTCCATCTTTATATTGCTCATATTTTTCATGCCTAAAGGTTTTACCTTTATCAAAAGCAACAATCATATAAGTTGGACATTCCTCATTTATTATTTTATTAATCATATTTGTAAATCCATATAAAGCATTAGTTGGGAATCCTTTACTATTTTTCATAAAATTTCCACTATATGCTGTTGCATAGTAACTTCTAAAAAGTAAGTTGTTTCCATCTACTAAAATTATTTTTTCCATACATTTTCTCCTTTTAAAAAATCCTTATCATCTAGTTTTAAGTAGTTTTGATCATAATTAATAAATCTTTGTTTAACAAGCTCTTCATCATCTTTTTTTTCATATACTGCTTCTTCTTCATCTTTTGAGTATACAAAATAACAACCTAAACCAAAAATTTTTACATAAGTTTGATCAACTAATTCAAAATTATTAATTTTAAATGTTTCAATATAATATTTTGTTATAACTTTATCATTTGTATCTTTAATTTTAAAGTAATTATCTGCTGTTTTCACTTCTTTTACTGGATTATTTTTATCTCCATAATAAGTTATAATTTTTTTCTTACAAATATCATAACCGTTGTTTTTAGCAAATATTGCTTGTGCATCAAAACTTACTTCATCGATAAAAAAATAATAATTTTTTTCATCAAATAACATATTATCAAATCCTTTCTAATATTATATCACATTTTACGTGTATTTATCTTATAATCAAACAAAATAATAATGGTGATTTTATGAAAAGACTTGGTTATGCTTGTTTAACTAAAACGCTAGATAATGTAACTAGTTCTAGTAGTTTAAGTTATACAAATTATTTAAAAAACGAAAATAAATTACAAAAATTAGATGAAGTTATTATTTCTAATTTGGAAGACTTAGAGAAAATCATAGATTATAATATTGCGAATGATATTCATTTTTATAGATTGTCTTCCAAAATAATTCCCCTTGCTACCCATAAAGATGTGGAATTTGATTACATAGATAAATATCAAAATTTCTATGATAGAATTGGTGAAAAAATCAAAAAAAGCAATATGCGAGTAGATTTTCATCCTGATCAATTTTGTGTTTTAAACAGTACAAATAAAGATGTAGTTGAAAACTCTTTCCGTATTTTAGAATATCATTATAATATTTTAGAAGCCTTAAAGATTGAAGATAAAGTTATTATTTTACACGTTGGTAGTAATGTCTTTGGAAAAAAACAATCAATTGCAAGATTTATTAATAATTTTGAAAAACTTCCATTACATATTAAAGAATGTATTGTTATTGAAAATGATGATAAGGTTTTTAATATCCTTGATTGTTTAGAAATATCTAAAAAAATAAATACTCCAATTGTTTTAGATGTCCATCATCATAATTGTAATAATCCAAATATCAACCTATATGACTATATTGATCGTATTTTTAAAACGTGGAAAAAGAAACCTAAAATTCATTTTTCTAGTCCTAAAAACAAAACAAAAAAAGATTTTAGAAGTCATCATGATTATATAAATGCAGAAGATTTTACTGAATTTATTTTAAAAACGCAAAAATATGATTTTGATATTATGATTGAAGCTAAAGCTAAAGATGAAGCTTTATTTAAACTAGTTCGTCAATTAAAATATAAAGAAAATTTTAAATTTATCGATGAAACAAGTTTTGAAGTATAAAAAAGAACTATCCCCATGGAATATCTTTAGGATTAGTTCTTTTTTCATTATCTATTATTTCAATTATTTTTCCACTATTCATCTTTATAACGCGATCGCCTATTAAAGCAATTCCAGGGTTATGAGTAACAATTACCATTGTGGTTTGCATTTTTTCATTGACATCAACTAACGATTTTAAAACAATTTTACCTGTTTTTTCATCTAATGCACCTGTTGGTTCATCACAAAACATGACTTTTGGCATCTTAGCAAGAGCCCTTGCAATTGATACCCTTTGTTGTTCTCCTCCTGATAATTGATACATATATTTTTTACAATGTTTTTTAAGTCCAACTGTTTCAATTATTTCATTTATATCAGTTTTAGTTTTTCCTAAATTCGATCCAACTAAAACATTTTCATAAACATTTAAATGTTCTAATAAATTATATGTTTGAAAAATAAAACCTAAATTTTTCTTACGAAAACGTGTCATTTTATAATCTTTATATTTAGAAATATTTTTACCATCATAAATAATTTTTCCTTTACTTATTTTATCTAATCCAGATATTACATTAAGTAAGGTCGTTTTCCCACTTCCACTTGGTCCTAAAATAACTACTATTTCACCATTTTTAATATTTAAATTAATATTATTTAAAGCATGATTTTCTACTTTACCCATTTTATATGTTTTATAAACATTTTTTATTTCAATTAAGTTTTCCATTTTATACCTACTCTCTTTTTAGGGCAATCGCAAGTGGAATCTTATTTAATACCCTCTTTGATAAACCTACTGCTATATAATAAGCTACTAACAATCCTATTAGTCCTAAGAACGCTAAAGATGGTGACAATTCAATTGGAATAGTTACTTTGATATCACCTACTAAGGCATTTACAATGGCTCTTAGAATTTTTTTCATAACTGGTATTGAGATTAAATATGAAATTATTATAAATGGTGTATAAATATTTAAAACAATACTACTTATTCTTTTATTTTTATATCCCATTACTTTCATAAGAGATATTGTTTTTTTATTTTCTTCAACAACTATATTAGCAATAACAGATATAATAATTAAAGTCATAACTGAGGCAAAACCAATAACAATATAAATACTACCATTAAAACGATCCATTTGTTTTTCTATGTTCTTTTTTAAATCGTCAACACTAAGAACTGTACTTATTTTACTAGCTTCTTCTTTATTTAATTTACTTATATCTGAATATTTTTCATCATTTGAATAAATTAGTAAATAAGCTGAACTATCAAAACCTAGTTTATCACTTAAACTACTTCTACTAGTATAGGCTGTATATCCCATATAATCATTATTAAAACCTACTATTTTATATTTAAATTTAATTGTTTCATGTTCGAATGTTAATTCATCACCAATTTCTAAATTTAATATTTCTTTAGCATTTTCATTTACAATAATACCTTCTTTATCATTTAGTTTTTTAATAATATTTTTGTTATTTTTATCTAATACTTTTACTGTTTTAGAATTTATATCAATTCCGTTTATATTAACATTTAAATTATCATTATCTTTTTTTATCTTTTTTTCTTTACCATTTTTTGTTGTTATTTTTACAAGAGGAATGCTACTATTTAAAACATAATCACTTTTACTATCATTATTTTCTTTATAATCAATATTTTTAAGCATTACCATATATTTATAATTAATACCTTCAAATGATTTATCAATCATATTTGTAAATAAATTGCTTCCAATTAATACTAAAGTTATTAATAATCCTGTACAAAAAGAAGTAATACTTACAATAAATAATTTTCCGATTGATCTAAAAGCTAGTGAATATTTAAAGCGATAATTAAATGGAAGTGGTTTTGTTATTTTATTTATTATTTTACTAAATATATTTACTTTTAAATTGCTTCCTTCTTTTAATAATTGTAGTGGTTTTTTTCTAAGCATAAAAAGAGCAATTAAATAACTAAGAATTGATAAAGTTATCATTGGTGTTAAGATAGCTGTTTTTAAATATTTAAAATTAATACTATAATTTTGTAGTGGTACATTATAATAACTAAGTAAAACACTAGAAATTGGACTGCTTACTAAATTTCCAATTATAAATCCTAATATTCCACCAATTAGTGAGCCTAAAATAGGATAAACAAGATAACTTATTGCAATACTAAAGCGATTATATCCTAGTGATTTTAAAACACCTATTTGAAGTCTTTCATCATCTATTCTTTTTTTAGTTATAACAATAATTATTAAAACTGAAATTGCAAGTAATAGATATAAAAAATATTGTGCGAATAGACGATCAGAAGCAAATTCTAATTGCAATGAACCAATACGACTAATTCTAGTAACTGTGTTCATATCCATCATAAGGGTATCTTCTTCCTCAAAAATTTTAAACATTTTATCTGGTTTTTCTGAAGAATTTTCCGAAGATATACTTATCTCAAATTTTCTTTTTGTTTTATAATTATATTTTAAAGCATAACTATTATCAATAACACCTGTCTGTTCATTATAATCATCTTCTATCATAAAGATAAGATTATTATTTTTGGCATCAAAAATAGGCATACTAAATGATATTAACGGATAAATGTAATCTGGAGCATAAGATAATCCAACTATTTTATATTCCTTATTATTTATTTTGTATTTATCGCCAATTTTTAATTTATTGATTTTAGCATATTCAGGTAAAATTGTAATTTCTCCATTATTTTTAGGAAATCTTCCTTTAACTAAATATGGTTTATTAATTTTATTGTTTTTACTATATGGCATTATTTTTAATAATTTGTTTTTTTGATTAATTGTTTTTGAACGTTCTAATTCATAACTAAAATTATATTTTTTAGTTATTTGATCAACTTTTCTTTGTTCAAATTTTGGTGTTATATCATATTTATCAAAAATATTTTTAACTGTATAAATTATTTGTAAATCTAGATTAGGCCTTTTTAAAAATTCCTTATATTCTTCTAAGAATATTTTTTCTTCTTCTGATATGTTTTTTAATTCATTATTAAGAAGTTCATCAATATCTTCTGGTTTAATGTCTTTTTGATAATCTAGATTCACACCGAAACTAAAGTCTTCAACATTTTGTTCATCTAGATAGTTATAATATCTTTTTTCTAGGCGATCAATGGCACTATTCATTCCAACGTAAACAGCTGTTGATAGCATAACCATCATAACAATACCAAACATTTGAATTTTTTTCTTTTTTAGTCCTTTTAAAGCATTTATAAATAATAATCGCATTATGCCCACCCCAAATCTTTAGCATCTATTATTTCTTTGTTTTTTATGGTTTCAACTATATTACCACTGTTCATTTTAATTACTGTATTTCCCATATTTGCTATACTTGGATTATGGGTAACGATAATCATTGTTGTGTGATATTTTTTATTTATTTTTTGAAGTAGACTTAAAACATTTTTACCTGTTTTCTCATCTAATGCACCTGTTGGTTCATCACAAAATAAAACTTTAGGATTTTTTACTAGTGCGCGTGCAATTGCGACTCTTTGCATTTGTCCTCCAGATAGTTGATATGGATATTTATTTTTATGTTCATCTAAACCAACTTCTTTTAATATTTCATTTATTGACAATGGATTATCTGATAATTCTTTTCCTAATTCAATATTTTCTTTTACTGTTAAGTTAGAAATTAAATTATAACTTTGAAATATAAATCCTAAATTTTCTTTACGGTAGTTTAGTAAGTTTTCTTCGTCAAATTTATCAAGTCTTTCATTTTGAAAATAAATTTTTCCACGTGTTATATAATCTATTCCTGATAGTACATTTAACATTGTACTTTTACCACTTCCACTAGGACCTAGAATAATAACAATTTCCCCTTCATTTATATTTAAATCAATTCCATTTAAAGCGTGATTTTCCTGAAATTTACTTTTATAAGTTTTATATACTTTTTCTAATTTATATAATTCCATAATTACCTCTTTCTTTAAGCTATTATCATTATAGCATTTATCTTTACTTTTATAACCTTCTACTTAAATTATACTACAAAAAAAGTAAATACCCTTTTATATTTACTTCTTAATTTTTGTTTTATTTTTACTTTCTGGAATAGATATTTCATTGCTTTCTTCTTTTGCCATTTTTTTTACATATTCTAATAAAACTTCTAGACTATTTTCTTTTTTAGCTTTCTCTATTAAACAACAAATTGTTTTTTCTTTTTCCATATTATCTACTTCCCTTTCTTTGATTCTTTTTTACATAACTATTTATTTTCTCTGTTATTTTATCTGCTTCTTTCGCATAATCTTCTATTTTTAAAGAAGCTTCTCTTTCAACCATTTTATTATAGAAGTTTAAATCATTGTCAGCTTTTTTAGTTCCTACACCAATTATTAGACAATTATTATTTCCTAAATGAAGATAAACTATTCTTATTTGATCTTTTCTTAATTCTCTATATCCTTTTAGTTTTTTATTTTCAATTAAGGCTTTACTTTCATTTCCACTTAATGTATTGGTTCTTAGTTTATTTAGTAAAATTTTTACTTTTAACAAGTTTTCTTCTGATATCTTAGTAATATCATCCATTATGTATATTTTGTTATTTTTAGTTTTAGCGTAAAGTATATTATTTACGGTTGGTAATGTCATATCTTTTAAATTAATTTTATCTAGTTTTAGCATTTCAGTACTATAAACATATTTTATTTTTTTCCACTTGTTTCTTATTTTATTAAATTCTGTTGTTATTTCATCTTTTAATCCTTCATCAAAATAGCAATCTTTATCATATATCATTTCTTTTATTTCCATCATTTGTTCTCTATAATAATTTAATAAACTTTTCATTATGTATTGAAATTTTTCAACATTGGGATTTTCTTCTTCCGATGGTTTATCAATTAATTCTTTTATTTCTTGTTCATTTTCTACATCATTGATTAAGCTTTTATATAAGTCGATTACTATTTGACATTCTTTTCGCTTTACTGCATCTTCAATATAACAATCTTTAAATTCTTCTACTTCGGTATCAAGCATCATTTCAATTTTAGTTTTACAAACAAATTGACCTTTTTCTATTTTATTTTTTAACAATTTATTATGTTTTCTTACTACTTCTATAGCAAGGATGGAATCTTCAATTGAAATATTACTTTCAATCAATATATTGTGAAGGCTTTCTATTTCATTTTCAGTAATTTTTTGTGAATATTTTAATTTAGATAAAAGTTTTCTTGAAGATTTCAATTTATCTAAGGTATACTTTTCCTCTAACTCTTTTTCTTTTTCAACTAATTCTTTATATTGTTGTTGAAAAAAATTAATTAATGAATTAAATTTTTTGACGTTTATTTGATATTCTTTCTCTTCGATAGCTGTTTCTTCACAAATGTTTTCTATTTCTTTTAATCTAAAAACTATATCAAATAGTTTATTACCTATTTTATTTTCATTACCAAAAATAATATTTATCAATATAGAAGCAAGGTTTATATCTTCATATACTTGATTATAATTATCTTTATTTAAAGTATCTAACAAACTAATATATAAGTCTTTTTATTGTTTTTTATCCTCTAATTCTTCTTTTGTTTTTTCTAAATTACCAACATAATCATATATAATTGTTTTAAGTTCATTTTTTTTCATTTTTTAAAATTCTCTCATTTATAAGGAATATTATATATCATTTTTTGAATTTGTCAATTTTAATCAAAAAAAGCATGATTAAACATGTTTTTAAATATTAGATTTAGAAATTGTTATTACTGGGCGAACGCCACTGCCAACTCTATTAGCAACATCTTGGGTCAAGCCACCATAGCTACTGATGCGATGCACATAAGAATTAGAAATACTTTTATATGGTGAACTTGTCCAATATCCCCAGTTACTTGAATCTGATGTGTTACATCCAGAATTTGTGCATTCATAGGTATAATCAAATAACCATGCATATTTACTTTTTCCTTGAGCCTTTGAACACAAATTTGTACTATCTGTTGTATTATCTGGTTGGTTTGTATCTAAACAGAACCAGTCTTGATTTTTCTTGCTTGCATCAAATCCCGTTT
>OBHU01000940.1_pt1 | contig 17918 bp, 9 predicted proteins | sample 1519071 | NCBI WGS metagenome assembly OBHU01 (sample SAMEA2452135, study PRJEB22498) | human gut metagenome
AATATCACAGGCTTGTGGATTTTGCAGCAACTTATAGCTCAGTGGAAAGAACGAGGCGAAGATGCGGAGTACGAAACTCTGATAACTGCTGCGGAGAATGCGGAAATCGATTCAATTATTCGTGTGGATGACGAGGTCTTTCAAAGTCCGTTGAATATGGAGAAAGCAATTGCCGATTATTGCCGTGAACATCGCCTTGCCGTACCAAAAACTTGTGGTGAATATGTTCTTTGTATACTTAAATCGCTCGCGCAACGTTATAAACAAGGAGTCACTCAGTTAAACAGCTTGTTACCGTCACCTGTTACCCAACTTCATATCATAGGGGGAGGGTGTCGTAACCGCCTTCTCAACCGCCTGACGGAAGAAGCATTGGGCATTCCGGTGTATGCAGGTCCTGTTGAGGCCACTGCTATTGGAAATATCCTTGTGCAAGCTTTGGCGTGTGGGGAGATTAAGACACGTGATGAAATTACAGAAATTATTTAAAGGGACAGATAAAAATAAAACCATGGAAACATCTATTAAAAGTTATGCGGCTAAAGAGCATCATCAACCGGTGAAACGATATTGCCGGACATTGGATCTGCGTGACGATCCGAAGCTGATAGCCGAGTATCGCCGACGCCACAGCCAAGCGGAAATCTGGCCGGAAGTTATCGCCGGTATCCGGGAAGTCGGTATCCTTGAAATGGAAATTTACATTTTGGATACACGTTTGTTTATGATAGTCGAGACTGCACTCGATTTTGATTGGGACACGGCAATGGAACGGCTTGCCACTTTGCCCAGCAGGAATGGGAAGATTATATGGCGATTTTCCAACTTGTGACTCCCGGATCTACTTCCGCACAAAAATGGCAACCGATGGAACGTATGTTCCATTTATACGAATAACCTTTTATTTTTACGAACAACCTCAAACGAGTTTATATCCTAACGAATTTATACCATTATGAATAACACCAAACGCTTTTCTATCCTGAGCAAAGACGGCGTCAGCTATCTTATTCCTTTTATTCTCATCACCAGTTGTTTTGCACTCTGGGGATTTGCCAATGACATAACCAATCCTATGGTAAAAGCTTTCTCCAAGATATTTCGTATGAGTGTGACGGATGGCGCATTGGTGCAAGTCGCTTTTTATGGTGGTTATTTTGCAATGGCTTTTCCGGCTGCTATATTTATCCGCCGGTATTCTTATAAGGCCGGCATTTTGTTGGGATTGGGGCTGTATGCATTCGGTGCTCTCCTTTTCTTTCCTGCCATGATGACCGGAAATTATTATCCTTTTTTAATTGCCTATTTTATTTTGACTTGCGGACTTTCCTTTCTTGAGACCAGTGCTAATCCGTATATCCTGTCGATGGGCACGGAGGAGACGGCTACGCGTCGGCTCAATCTGGCCCAGTCTTTCAATCCGATGGGGTCATTATTAGGCATGTATGTGGCGATGAATTTTATCCAGAACCGTCTGAATCCGATGGATACTGCCGAACGGGCTCAGTTGTCTCAAACCGAGTTCGAGGCGATGCGTGATTCGGACTTGGCCGTACTGATTGCTCCATATCTGGTAATCGGTATTGTCATTCTGGTTATGCTATTGCTGATCCGTATGGTGAAGATGCCCAAAAACGCTGACCAGTCTCATTCCATCGATTTTCTGCCTACGTTGAAGCGTATCTTTTCCATTCATCATTATCGTGAAGGGGTGATTGCTCAATTTTTCTATGTGGGTGCACAAATCATGTGTTGGACATTTATCATTCAATACGGTACCCGTTTGTTTACCTCGCAAGGGATGAGTGAACAGGCTGCGGAAGTTTTGTCTCAGCAATACAATATAATAGCAATGGTTATTTTTTGTGTGAGCCGTTTTGTCTGTACTTTTATACTGCGTTATCTCAATCCCGGACTACTGCTGAAGATTTTGGCTATTGCCGCCTGCTGTTTCACAACGGGAGTTATTTTCCTGCAGAATATCGGAGGTATGTATTGTTTGGTCGGTGTTTCGGCATGCATGTCATTGATGTTCCCTACTATTTACGGAATAGCTCTTCAAGGTTTGGGTAATGATGCCAAATTTGGCGCTGCCGGGTTGATTATGGCTATTTTAGGCGGTTCGGTTTTACCTCCGTTGCAGGCAAGTATCATTGATCAGCATGCTTTATTTGGAATGCCGGCGGTGAATCTTTCGTTTATACTTCCATTTATTTGTTTTGTGGTGGTAACTATATACGGACATCGTTCTTATAAACGTGTGAGAAAAGGGTAATTGCCTTTATCTTTACAAGGGAGGTTGGGGCTTACTTTCTCATTTTACTCCCTTTGTCATATCTTATGGACTTTTAGATAGTTCCTCTACGAGAAAAGTATCGTTTCTCGTAGAGGAACTATCTTTTTCCCGTAGAGAAACGACCTGATTCTCTACGGGAAAAAAATGTATTCATCTAATGTGCTGATAGCCAGCTCTGTGTGTTTTGTTTACCCTGTGTATTATCTTTACTGTAAAAGAAACTCTGTTTTTACTTTTAAGCAACCTGCCGTTTTGTTTAAATCATTACAATTTTAGTTTTTGGATAACTGATAGGAGCAGTGAATTTTTTGTTTCTTAGACTTATTGTCTAATTCCCTATTGTTTTTTGCTTGTGCCGGTTAGCGAATCGGCTGTTTTCAGCACTTAATTCTGTGAGGTTTTTCCATTCTTATTTATAATTACTTTTCGAATTTCTTCTGATAGGTTGTCATTACCTTAATCGGTATATCTGTTCCATAAAATGGTATGGAGGTTCTATTCCATGGATATTGCCCCTGCTGTTACTACGAATTTTCTATTTTTTGCTTGTATTTTGCAATTTTAAGATATACGAATCGGCTACTTTTGGCTAACAAAGTAATGCATCTGTTAATTTTTAAATTTAATAAAATGAAGAGACGAAATTGTATATTTAAGTATTCGCTTTGCTTATTGTTCATTCAGATCTTATTCTTGGAAAGTGCTTGTGCCGATAGCCGTGAATTTTCTGCCGGTGAGTGGACGGTTCGTTTTAAAGACGAGACAAAGCAAATTGATTTGTTGAAGAATGGAGAGCTCATTTTGAGCGATGTGTTTGTTCGGTTCAATAATTCTTCGAATTACTATAATAGTTCCGAATATACAGATGTGAAGTTTACAAAGGATGAGATTACCGATGAGTTCGGTCCGGCTCAAAAATGTACGATACAGTATAAGAAAGAGGGTGCTCCTACCATCGAACAGATTTTTTATCTTTATTCTTCCAAAGATTTTTTTCTGACGGAAGTTTATCTTACTTCTGTGGATGGAAAGGTGTTGGTAACCAATTATATCTCTCCGATTTATACGACGGCAACCAATCAATTCTTACCTCAGGATACTGACAATCGTCTATTGTTTGTCCCTTTTGATAATGATGGTTTTATAACTTACGGTTCGTTACCGTTGTCGCAATCAAAATCGGCAAGCGCCATACACGCTTCCGGACCGTTGGCTCGCGATACGATTTCATTCGAAGTGACTTCCATCTTTAACGGTGGTAGCCAGAATGGTCTTGTGATTGGTTCCGTAGAGCATGATACCTGGAAGTCGGCTATACGTATGGTAGGATCCCGTGATAACCGGAGTATCACTAAATTGGAATGTTATAGCGGTGCCAGCCATTCTGCTACACGTGATGATAAGGTGCACGGTTCTATAAAAAGCACAACGGTGAAGTCATCCAGAATGTTTGTGGGTTTCTTTGATGATTGGAGGCTGGGTATGGAAACGTTTGGAGAAGCGAATGCAGCCGTTGTTCCTAAACGGGAGTGGACCAAGGGAACTCCGTTCGGTTGGAATAGCTGGGGGGGTATGAGTACGCATGTGAATTATGAAGGAGTGCTTTCCGCTTCTGATTTTGTGAAAGAGTATTTGCAGGGGAAAGGCGGTTTTGGCGCAAGCGGAGTTGTTTTTGTCGGTTTGGATTCTTATTGGGATAACTTGAATTGGGAGCAACTGGAAGATTTTGCTCGGCATTGTATTGCCAATGGGCAGGTGCCGGGTATTTACTGGACTCCGTTCAATGACTGGTTTCCGGACAATGAACGTGATATTGAAGGGAATAATGGCTATAAATACAGCCAATCACACTTAAAGGTGAACGGTCAGAAACGGAAATTATATGGTGCCGGCTGTATGGACCCTACAGCCCCGGCTACACTGTCGAGAATTAATTATTTCATTGATAAATTTAAAGCAGCCGGTTTTAAATATCTCAAACTGGATTTTCTTACTGCCGGTATGGTTGAGGCAGACAAATGGTATAATAAGGATATAACAACAGGTACCCAAGCCTTTAACTACGGGATGAAATATCTGCGTGAACGCTGTGGAGACGAAATGTTTATTGTCGAATCGATCGCTCCCCTTTTCCCTTATCAGTATGCGAATGCCCGTCGTATCAGCTGTGATGCCTGGGGAGAAATGTGGCACACCAATTACATGATGAACAGTTTGTCTTTCGGATGGTGGCTGGATCGCGTATATGCTTATAATGATCCTGACCATCTTGTGATGGGAGACCGGAGCGAAGCGGAAAATATGTCTCGTATCACAAGTGGAGCTGTGACGGGTTATTTCATGATTGGCGATAACTTATCGACTAAAGGAAATTATATCGGAACAGAGGTGTCACAGGAAAAGGTGAAGAAATTCGCTGTTAACGACCGGATCAATGCAGTTGTCAATCTTGGTAAAACGTTCAGACCGGCTTATGGTCATAAAGTATTCGGTTCTAACCGCTCGGTCGACCTGTTTACTTTAGAAACGGAAGACGCTTATTACATTGCTTATTTTAATTATGACGAAGGTGTGAAGAGTGGTGAACTGACTCTTCAGGATCTTGGGATCACTCCGGAGAAAGTTTCCGGTGGTATAGAGTGTTGGTCGGGAAATAACGTACAGATTCAAGAGGGCAAGCTTTCTTACAATCTACCTAAGCATCAGGCCGAAATTTACCATTTGTATAAAAAATGAGATTCATGGAATTAAATAACTATATTATGAAAAAGAGTAACAGATTTAGAATTTTCACATCTTTGTTGATGGGCTTCCTTATTGCAGGATTCTCTTCTTGTAAAGATGATGAAAGCCAAAAGAATGAACACGATCCCAACAAGCCGATTGTGTTGACGGATTTTTATCCGAAAGAAGGTGGTATTGCTACTAAAATGGTCTTTAGTGGGGAAAATTTCGGTACGGATGTGAGTAAAATCAATGTGTATTTTAATGACACAAAAGCAGCTGTAGTTCGAAGTACCGGCGAAAAAATGTATGTAATTACCCCGCGTAAACCGGGCGAAGACTGTACTATTACAGTTTCTGTAGGTGATAATAAAGTGGCGTTTGACGAACATTTTACTTATCATATTCAAACTACGGTAACTACGCTTTGCGGTATGAAAGGAACTCCCGGAGCGCAAGTGGGAAATCTTGCCGAAACTCAATTCCCGAAGGTTACTTATTTGGCAATTGATACTGACCATAATATATTTGTTTGTTGCCGGGAATTGGATAGTTATTATGATAACAACAAAGTGATGCTGGTAAATGAATTGGAAGATAAGAGTCAGATTCTTATCCCCAATACCGGTGCACCGCTCAATCAGCCTTGTATAGCCGATGATGGACAAACGGTGTATATTCCGTCAGATGCAGGAATGGAGTATTGGGTACTTTCGTCAGAGAACATGTGGATCCCCCGTAAATCATCTTTGCGTAAAGATCCCTCCAGTGATGATTTTGATATTAAATTTAAACACTCATTTGCAATGTGCAAATATGATGGATTTATGTATACACGCGCAAAGGATGGCACATTATTACGGTTTGATCCGTCAACGGGATATACAATGGCTGTTTCAACACAGACGAAATTGATGGCCGAGAGCGACTCTTATATAGTATTTAGTCCGATTAAAGGGGAAGAACATATTTTATATTTGGCATATACTAACTCTCATTGTATCTATACATACAATCTAAAAACAGGTGAACATAAATTGTATGCCGGTATGACGAATCGTTCGGGATATGCAGATGGCCCTTGTGAGTATGCTATGTTTAACGAACCTCGTCAGATGATAGTAAGTGCGGATAATGAGTTGTATTTGGCCGATACGAATAATCATGTGATCAGAAAGATTTCACAAGATGGAATTGTCAGTACGGTAATCGGACTTGCCGGTCAATCGGGATTTATGGATGGAACTCCGGAAGAAGCATTGTTTGACAAACCTTTTGGTGTAGCATTAGATACCGATGGAACTATCTATATTGGTGATAGTGAAAATCAGTGTGTACGCCGACTTGCTATTGAATGATAATTGAGACTTTTAAGATAATACAGTATGAAGAAATATATATTTTTATTGTTCTTGTTGTGTGGCTGTGTTGCTGTGTTTGCACAACAAAAAAGTACATTTACAGTGTCCGGACAAGTGTTTGATGATTTGGATATGCCGGTTCCTGGAGCCAGTGTTTTTATTAAGAATTCTCCGGGAGTGGGAGCTGTCACGGATATTGACGGTAAATTTTCTTTGAAAGCTCAGAAAAATGATGTGATTGTTGTTTCATTTTTGGGATATAAGCAGGAAGAGTATTTGGTGACGAAATCGGAGAGTAATATTTCTATTAAATTGAAACAGGATTCGCAAGTACTTGAAGAAACGGTTATTGTAGGTATGGGTACGCAGCGTAAAGTGAGCGTTGTAGGTGCTATCACCAATGTCGATATAGCAGACATACAAACTCCGGCAACGAATATCAACAATATGTTGGGTGGACGTATTCCGGGTGTTATTTCACTTCAGCGTAGTGGTGAACCCGGAAAAAATATCTCAGAGTTTTGGATTCGCGGTATCGGTACTTTCGGTGCCAACAGCAGTGCTTTGGTGTTGATTGACGGTTTGGAGGGTAATTTGAGCGAGATAGATCCCTCGGATATCGAGAGTTTTTCGGTATTGAAAGATGCGTCTGCAACAGCAGTGTATGGTGTTCGTGGTGCAAACGGTGTTGTTTTGGTAACTACTAAGAGAGGTACGGCAGATAAATTGCAGATTACAGCCCGCGCCAATTGGACTATTTCTCATATGGTAAATATGCCCGAATATCTGGAGGCTTATGATTATGCAAAATTGGCGAATGAGGCTCTTAGAGTCAGAGGAAACACGCCTTTGTATTCAGACATGGAATTGGACTTGATCAAATATCAGTTAGACCCGGACTTGTATCCGAATGTAAACTGGCAGAAAGAGGTTTTGAATCGTAATGCTTTGCAGCAGACTTATTATATAAATGCAAAAGGCGGTGGTAGCCTTGCACGTTATTATCTGAGTTTGGGCATGTCTAATGAATCTTCTGCCTACAAACAGGAAAAATCTTCTAAGTATTCCACAAAAGTCGGATATCGCACCTACAATTATCGCGTCAATTTAGATATTAATCTGACTAAAACAACTACGGTTTACTTTGGGTCCGATGGTTTTATTTCAGAAAAGGCAGAGCCCGGTAATGCCGATACGGATGCTTTATGGGCCACACAGCGCAATTTGACACCGTTGACTATTCCAAGAGTTTATTCTACCGGACAATTACCGGCTTATGGAGCAGATAATGCTTATTCACCTTATGTCATGCTGAATTACACCGGTATGAGTAATACACGTCATTTCCGTGGAAAATCGACTGTAGAGTTGAAGCAAGATCTTTCTATGGTTACTAAAGGTTTGAGTGCCCGGGCACAGATAGCTTATGATACGGAGTTGAACTTGAAGGAGAAACGTTATGTGCGTCCCGAGATGTATTACGCAGATCGCCGTCGTTATACCGGAGAATTGGGACTATATAAGAAGTTAGACAGCGAACCGGTGAAGTACACTCATGAAGACGAGCAATATTATAAAGTACATTTCGAATCGATGTTGAATTATGAAAGGACTTTTGCCGAACAACACCGCCTGAGTGGGCTGTTGTACTACTATATGAGTAGTGAGCAGAAGATGAATAAGGATATTGATGATAAAGATGAAAGTTTAAGGAGCATGTATGCTATTCCTATCCGTTATCAGGGTCTGTCAGGACGAATCACTTACGGATTGCGTGATACTTATTTTTTGGATTTGAATTTTGGCTATACCGGTTCGGCCAACTTTGCAAAGGGAGATCGTTTCGGATTTTTTCCGGCAGTAGCTGTGGGATGGGTTCCTACCGGATATGATTGGGTACGGGAGAAATTGCCATGGTTGGACTTTTTGAAAATCCGTGGATCATACGGTACGGTAGGTAACGACCGTTTGACAAATACTCGTTTCCCTTATCTGACGCTATTGAAAACTGGTGATGGTGGTGGTTGGGGAAGTACCAACGGATATATCACAGAAGAGACGATAGGCGCTGATAACTTGAAATGGGAAATTGCCAAGAAAACGGATATTGGTATTGAAGGTAAACTGTTTGGAGAACGTTTAAATTTTGTAGTAGATGTTTTCTATGATAAACGTGACGGTATCTATCAGGAACGTCAACAAATCCCTGACTATGCTGGTTTACAGAAAATGCCTTTCGGTAATGTCGGAAAGATGGTAAGTTATGGTTCAGACGGTAATATTTCATTTACTCAGAATATCAATAAAAATATGTCGTTTACATTGCGCGGAAACTTTACTTATTCGGCCAATGAAGTGAAAAATTGGGAACAGGCTGTACAAAAGTATGATTATCAAAACTATTCAGGTTATGTAAACAATGCATTCCGTGGATATATTGCTTTGGGGCTTTTCCGTGACGAAGCGGACATAGCCGCCAGTCCGAAGCAGACGTTCGGAGATTATTTGCCGGGAGATATCAAATATAAAGATGTAAATGGGGATGGTGTGATTAATGATGATGACAAAGTGCCTTTATCTTATCCGAACTATCCGCGTCTGATGTATGGTTTTGGTGGAGAATTCCGGTATAAGAATTTGACTTTAGGGGTCTTGTTTAAAGGAACTGGAAAGACAGACTACTATTTTGTAGATGACAACGGATATTGGGATAAAGGAAAGAATGGTGAAGGGTATATACCGTTTTATGGTGGAAAAACCGGTAATGTGCTGAAGATTGTTGCTGACCAAAGTAACCGTTGGACTCCGGCATCTTATTCCGGTGATCCTTCGACAGAGAATCCGAATGCAAGATTCCCACGTCTTAGCTATGGTAAGAATGAGAATAATACTCAGTTCTCGTCATTCTGGTATCAAAATGCACGCTATCTGAGATTGCAGGAAATTAGTGTTAACTATAATTTACCGGCTGGTAGATTACTGAAATATTTGGGAGTACGTTCTCTTGATTTACAGTTTGTTGCATCTGACCTGTGTATCTGGAGCCCGATGAAATTGTGGGATGCAGAGCAGGCCGATCACAATGGTGGAGCTTATCCGATTCCACAGCGTTTTGCTTTCCAGATGTATGTGAATTTTTAAGAATTGTTTTTTGATTTAAAATAGAATGAGTATGAAATTCATAAATAAGAGTGTTTGGTTAATCCCATGTTTGGTATTGGGATTAATGAGCTCATGCGATTTTTTGAGTGTTGACAAATATTTTGATGATACATTGAAATATGACTCGGTATTTGCCAACCGGGTAAATTTGGAGAAATATTTATGGGGAACGGCAGGAGAGTTGCCGGATGAGAGTAAGATATTTGGAAATGACGAAACTCCCGGTATTACGGCTGCCGATGATATATTTACGTTGATGGGCTATGACTTGTTCCATGGAAAAGCATTGACTTTAGGACTTGTTTCTGCTGCCAATACTCAGGGATTAGGAGTATGGAGTACCTGTTATAAGGTAATTCGTAAAGCGAATCTTATTTTGAACAGAATGGACGAATGTACGAATATTACGCCTTTGCAAAAACAGGAGTTATTGGGTTACACTCATTTTCTTCGTGGGTATGCTTATTATTATATTCTGATGAATTATGGTCCGGCAGTACTCTTGGGTGATGAGGTTCTGGAAACGAATGAAGAGGCGGAGTATTATGATCGGGCTCGTGCCACGTATGATGAGACAGTGGAATACATTTGTTCCGAACTGGAAATAGCTGCTAAATACATTCCAGCGGATGTTTCTGTCGTAAATTATGGCCGTCCTTCAAAGGGGGCAGCTTACGCAATTATAGCCCGCGTACGTTTACAGGCGGCTAGTCCGGCATTTAATGGAGGAACGGCAGCTTATCGCTATTTTGGAAACTGGAAACGTGGTACGGATGGAGTACAATATGTATCCCAAACCTATGATGAAAGAAAATGGGCATTGGCAGCTGCTGCTGCCAAGCGTGTAATGGATATGGATGGCGGACAACGCTATACATTGCATACGGTAGGAGCCTCAAGTTCCGGCGCATATGTTACCCCTGAGTTGCCGGAAGGTGTTCCTACGGAAACTTTTCCGAATGGCGCCGGAGGAATCGACCCTTTGAAATCTTATACGGATATGTTTAATGGAGAAACTTATTCGACACAAAATAAAGAATTGATCTGGGCGCGTAATTCAGGAGAAGTGGCAGAGTATACCCGTCAATCTTTCCCAGCAGTTATGGGAGGATATAGCGGTATGTGCCTGACACAGAAATTAGTGGATGCTTATAAGACGCGTAACGGAAAAACAATTCAGGAAGCTGCTCCCGATGAATATTCGGAAGAAGGTAATACGACAAGGGTTCAGACATTCTCTGGTTATCGCTTAAATAGAGGTACTTATAATATGTACAGTAATCGTGAGATGCGATTCTATGCTTGTGTAGGATTTAGTGGTTGTTATTGGCCGGGAACTTCTTGTAGTAATAGCGGTTCTTTCAATTTGACGGTGAATTATTATATGAATGGTAATGCAGGAAAGAATATGGCTACCGGAGACCATAAGGATAGAAATTATGCTGTAACCGGATATGTATTGAAGAAATATATTCATCCTTCAGACAATTGGTATAATGGTAACGGCTCTGCTCGTGTAGCCAAAGCCTTTCCGATTATTCGTTACGCTGAAATTCTTTTGTCTTATGCGGAAGCCATCAATCATTTAAATTCTACGCATACGGTAACCATGGAGAGTGGCGAAACTTATGAACTCTCGAGAGCCGGTAATTTGCAGGATATGATCACAGCGTTCAATATGATTCGCTATAGAGCAGGCTTGCCGGGATTACGGGCACAGGATTATGCAACTGAGGAGGATATGGATGCACAGATCGTGACAGAACGTATGGTTGAGTTTTTAGGTGAAGGACGTCGTTTCTATGATATTCGCCGTTGGGGTATTTATGAAGAGGAAGAAAGCAAACCTATCGAGGGTATGAATATAGACGGACTTGAAAACGAATTTTTCCAGCGTACAGTTGTCAATCATGCGGACTATCGTAACCGGGTGGTTGATAAAAAAACAGTGTTTTTGCCTATTCCCCGGAATGAAGTGAGAAAAGCTCCTAAGTTGGATCAGAATCCGGGATGGGATGATTAATATAAACCTATGTATTTAAGGAAAAGAACATGAAAACAAGTCGTATATTATTGGCAGCTGCTGTAACTTTTTGCATGACAGCTTGTAATGAAGATGCACAGTTTGATAAGGAATTGTACAAGAAAGTGATAAATGTCTTAAGCGATGATAACCTGGTTTTTTCAGTGAACCATGATCTGAATAAGCAAGAGTCCACCGGATATATAAGTATCGGATGTGGAGGAACCAAGCATATAGATACGGATGTATTGGTGGAACTGGAACCGGATAATGAAGCGCTGGCAGAGTATAACCGATTGAATTTTGATATTGATGAGTCGAAGTTTGCCCACGCACTCGACCCACAGCGGTACGATATACCTGATATGACCACCGTATTAAAAGCGGAGAGTGAAGATAATTATGGTACTATTCCGGTACATGTACGTCCGGAAGGTTTGTCTCCCGATTCTATTTATCTGATTCCTCTTCGAATTAAAAGTGTATCGGCTTATGAAATTAATCCGGATAAACGTACGGTTCTATACCGCGTTTTGCTGAAAAATGATTATGCTCTTCAATCGCCTTCAACTACTTACTCGACGGTAGGTATGGATATATTCTATAAGGAAAATGGAGAAGATATCGACCGGTATAGTTCGTTCTCATTGACACGTCCGGTTGTTCCCTTGACAAAGAATTCGATTCGTTGTTTTGCCGGTATGAATACGTATGATGTTTCTAAATTGACGAAAGAGGATATTCAGAAATATGCGATACGTATAACAGTGAATGAGGATGCGACTTTGACAATAACTTCGGTGGGTACCATGCAGGTTGAAATGGTAGATAGCAGTGAAAGCAATTTATATGTAGAGACGAAGACCAATTTGGATAGAATTCAAAGGTTCTATTTACATTACCGGTATCGTCTGTTGAAAGACGGATGTGACGGTAGTAATGGCGATGCCGATTATGACGTTTGGCACGATATAGAAGAAACGATGACAAAGAAAGAACCTTTGATCAATTCGTAAGGTAAAAAGGTATTGTTTTCAGTGATTTTTTGAATACAGGTCTCATGGATAGAGATGTACAACCAATCGTTCCATGGGACCTGTTTTTATTAAGGTAGCATTTTTTTACAGACGTAATACTTATGGTAAATACTATAATTCGGAAAATACTTATTTTATTGTTGGTTGCAGGAACGACGGGTATCACAAAACTGGAAGCTGCTTCGGCGAAAGCTCCGGTCGATTATGTGAATCCATATATGGGGAATATCAGTCATTTGCTGGTTCCTACCTATCCGATCGTACATCTGCCCAACAGTATGTTAAGAGTTTATCCGCAGCGTGGTGATTATACTTCGGATAAAATTCATGGGCTCCCATTGATACAGATCAGCCATCGCGGTTCTTTTGCTTTTAACCTGTCGCCTTTTCAGGGGGATGCATCCGGATTGTCCCGGGTAATCAATTTTGAGTATGATAACGAGGTGACCAAACCTTATCACTATCAGGTGGATTTATGCAATCAGCAGTTACATGTAGAGTTTGCACCTTCGCACCAATCGGCAATTTATCATTTTGATTATAAGGAAGATAAAACTCCTTATCTCATATTAAATGCCGGAAATGGTGAATTGGAGGTTAGCGGTAACGTGATTTCCGGTTATCAGAATATGTGGAATAACCTGCGGGTATATATCTATATGGAGACGGATACGGAGCCGATGAAGACGGGTACTCTCCAATCTGATAAATGGGAGGAAGGAAAACGCAAGGCAAAAGGGGATAATACCTGCGTGGTGGTCGGCTGGAATGCCGCTCCGCTTTCGTTGAATGTCCGTTATGGAGTTTCGTATATCAGTGTGGAGCAAGCGAAAAGGAACTTACGAAGAGAGATCAAAGACTTTGATCTGAAAAAGGTAACGTCGGCAGGACGCAAAATCTGGAACGAAGAACTTGGAAAAATCAGTGTTTCCGGTGGAACGGAAAATGACCGTTTCGTTTTCTATACTTCTCTGTACCGTTGCCTGGAACGTCCGGTAAACATCAGTGAAGAAGGCCGCTATTTCTGTGTATACGATAATCGGATACATGAAGACGGTGGTTATGCTTACTATACGGACGACTGGATTTGGGATAGTTATCGGGCGGCCCATCCTTTACGAATATTGACCGACCGGAAAAAACATACGGATATCATCCGTTCATTTCTGAGGATGTCCGAGTTCAGTTCGGACCATTGGTTTCCTAATTTTCCGGAAGTGACGGGAGATTCGCGCCGGATGAATTGCAATCATGGAGTCTCTGTCATAGCGGATGCCTGGTATAAAGGAGTACGTGATTTTGATTTACAGAAGGCCTATACCTATACGAAGGCTGCTATTGAAGAAAAGACGCTGGCTCCCTGGTCGAGTGCAAAGGCCGGATGGATAGACCGTTTTTATAAAGAGAAAGGATATATCCCGTCATTGGCATCGGGAGAACAGGAAACGGTGCCTGAAGTGAACTCTTTTGAGAAAAGGCAATCGGTCGCTGTAACGTTAGGGACAGCTTATGACCAGTGGTGTCTGTCGCGTATCGCTTCTGCTCTCGGATTGGAGAAGGAAGCGGATCATTATGTGTCCTGTTCTTACAACTATCGTAATTTGTTTAATCCCCAAACCTCTTTCTTCCACCCCAAGGATAAGGATGGCCGTTTTTTAGAGCCTTTTGATTATCGTTTTTCCGGGGGACTCGGTGCACGTGAATATTATGGAGAAAACAACGGTTGGATTTATCGGTGGGACGTTCAGCATAACTTCGGCGATTTGGTAAATATGATGGGAGGAGCTTCGGCTTTTGTTAAAAACCTGGATGCCACCTTCAGTGAATGGTTGGGGAAACCGAAGTACGAATTTTACGCCCAACTCCCTGATCACACAGGAAATGTGGGGCAATTTTCTATGGCTAACGAGCCTTCTCTACACATTCCTTATCTGTACAATTATGCACAGACCCCTTGGAAAACCCAGCAACGGATCCGTTCGCTGGTTCATCAGTGGTTTCGGAATGATTTGATGGGAGTTCCCGGAGATGAAGACGGTGGCGGTCTTTCTTCCTTTGTCGTTTTCTCAATGATGGGCTTTTATCCGGTTACACCGGGCTTGCCGGTATATCATATCGGAAGTCCTTTCTTCTCTTCCGTAAAAATGAAGTTAAGCAATGGAAAGGTCTTGGAAATTATTGCCCGTAATTGTTCGGTTGATAATAAATATATTCAGTCGGCTAAGCTGAATGGTAAAGTATGGTCAAAGCCCTGGTTTCGTCATGAAGATATAGAAAACGGAGGAAAACTCGAATTTGTAATGGGTAATCAATGTAATACGGAATGGGGAGCGAGTGCCGATGATGTACCTCCCTCACTTAATGTAATGGAACATAAACACAACTACTAAACTATATACCTATGAGATTTAAATTTTTATTATTATCACTTTTAGCAATTCAGGGCTGTAAATCACCTGATATTCAAGAAGCGGAAATTTATAGTACATCCGAGCAGGCTCAGTGGCAGAGGTCGCCCGTGCAGGTCCAGAGGCAGACAGACGTGGATGCCGACATTATTGTTTCGGATACGGAAGAACAGGTGATTGACGGTTTTGGCGGATGCTTTAATGAATTGGGATGGGATGCTTTGTCTTTATTATCCGAAGGGCAGCGTGATACGGTATTAAATGCTTTGTTTGGCCCGGATGGTGTGCATTTTACATTCTGCCGTTTACCGGTCGGCGCGAATGATTATGCCCGTGACTGGTATAGTTATAATGAAACTCCGGGAGATTTTGAAATGAAGAATTTCAGTATAGAGCGCGATAAGGGTGGGGTGATACCCTATATAAAAGCCGCATTAGCCATCAATCCGAATCTCAAGTTATGGGCTTCACCCTGGAGTCCTCCTGTCTGGATGAAAGCCACCAAACATTATGCGACTGCTCCCGGTGAGCACAACGATTTCAGAGAAGGAAATGAAGTGGCCGGTGATCATCTTATACAAGAGCCCGAATATCTGACTGCTTATGCGCTTTATTTATCCAAATTCATTGATGCGTATAAACAGAATGGCATTGACGTTTCGTTATTGTATTTTCAGAATGAACCCTATACAAAGCATCAATGGCCCAATTGCAGTTGGCTTCCGAAGTCGATGGCCAATTTTATCGGGAAATATTTAGGACCGGCATTTAGCGAGAAGCATCCGAATGTCGATTTATGGTTCGGTACTTTTAACTGCAATAAGATGGCAGATTTGGCTTGTGTGATGGAAGATACTGATGCCGCCCAATATATCCGTGGCATCGGATTGCAGTGGGAAGGAAAAGATATTGTGGCTGATGTTCATCAAAAATACCCTGATATGAAACTGATGCAGACAGAAAACGAGTGTGGCGGCGGTACTTTTGACTGGGGAGCGGCAGAACATACATTTGACTTGCTGAATACCTATTTGAACGGAGGTGTGAACTCTTATATGTACTGGAATATGGTTTTGCAGGATGATGGTGCCAGTTCTTGGGGATGGAGACAAAATGCGATGATACGTATCGACTCACAGACGAAACAGGTCATTTATACACCGGAGTTTTATGTGATGAAGCATTTGAGCCATTTCGTGAAGAAAGGCGCTCATCGGCTGAATGTATCGAAAGGAAATAATGTATTGGCATTTAAAAATCCGGATGGACAGGTAGTTATTCTTTGCGCCAATAAAGATACGGAAGAACGGAATATCAGGATAGCCTGCAAAGGACATGTGGCCAATGTAAAACTGGCTCCCAAAACATTTAACACGATAACCCTTTAAACTTTTAAATATTTAAACTACAAACTTACATGATGAAGATTCTTAAATTAATCGGATGCTCGTTATCTCTGTTGGCATTGCCGTTGACAGGGCAGGCACAGAACGGTGGCGAGCTGTTCCGCGACATGAATGCTCCTCAGCATGAACGTCTTTTAGATTTGCTCTCCAGATTGACGATAGAGGAAAAAATCTCTTTGCTGGTGAATGATGCAAGAGAGATTCCCCGCTTGAATATTGATAAATATTATCATGGAAACGAAGCTTTGCACGGTATTGTCCGCCCGGGTGAGTTTACGGTATTTCCTCAAGCTATCGGGTTGGCGGCAACTTGGAATCCCGGGCTGATTTTTGAGGTCTCTTCCGCCATTTCGGATGAGGCGCGGGGACGTTGGAAAGAGCTGGATTATGGTAAGAAACAAATAGCCGGTGCCAGTGACTTGCTGACTTTCTGGTCGCCTACTGTAAATATGGCCCGTGACCCGCGTTGGGGCAGAACTCCGGAGACTTACGGAGAAGATCCGTTTCTGACCGGAGTGATCGGCTGCGAGTTTGTCAAGGGCTTGCAAGGCGATCATCCCCGTTATTTGAAAACGGTTTCTACTCCTAAACACTTTGCTGCCAATAATGAGGAGCACAACCGTTCGAGCTGTAATGCACGAATGTCCGAACGGGACTTACGAGAGTTCTACCTGCCTTCTTTCGAACGTTGTATCGTCGATGCAAAGGCGCAGTCCATCATGATGGCCTACAATGCGGTGAACGGGGTTCCCTGTACAGTCAATACCTACCTGATAAAGAATGTATTGCGTGGAGACTGGGGCTTTAACGGTTATATTGTTTCAGATTGCAGCGCCCCCGAGTGGATGGTGACTAAACATAAATATGTGAGAGATCTGGACGCAGCTGCGACATTAGCTATTAAAGCCGGACTCGATTTGGAGTGCGGTGACCGTGTATATACGGCTCCGTTATTGAAAGCCTATAACGAATCGATGGTAAGCAAAGCCGATATCGATTCTGCCGCTTACCGGGTTTTGCGGGGCAGAATGCTCCTGGGGCTTTTTGACGATCCTTCTCAGAATCCCTATAATCAGATAGAGCCCTCTGTTATCGGTTGTAAGAAGCATCAGGAACTGGCATTGGAAACTGCACGGCAAAGTATGGTTCTTCTGAAAAATCAGAAAAACTTCTTGCCTTTAAATTTAAAGAAAGTAAAGTCCATTGCTGTGGTGGGTATCAATGCCGGTCACTGTGAATTTGGAGATTATAGCGGCATTCCGAAGAACGCTCCCGTTTCTGTGCTCGATGGTATCAGGAAGTATGCTGAAAAAGCGAATGTGGAAGTTGTATATGCCCCTTGGGTATCTACGGGTTCGGATTTTGATCCGATTAGCAAGAACTACTTCCCGAACGGCTTGAAAGCAGAGTATTTCACAAATAGCAAGTTGGAAGGTACACCGTCGGTTCGTACGGAGGAAGAGTTGATTTATGATCCCGCCAACCGTCCTGATCCGTTCCA
>OBHU01000944.1_pt1 | contig 17840 bp, 12 predicted proteins | sample 1519071 | NCBI WGS metagenome assembly OBHU01 (sample SAMEA2452135, study PRJEB22498) | human gut metagenome
GAAGTTATGGCTTCTCCCTTTTTTATTCCCTTATCTTCATAATATCAATAAAATTACTATCTTTGCTCTTAGAAGGTGCATGAAGTCATGCATCACCCAAAACTTACGAAAAGACTATGGCAGGAGCAGAATTTAAAATTACTGATGCGATTGATCCTAACATCGTTAAGAAGTTGAATGAGATAAGGATTAATATTCAAACCACATCTTCCGAATATGCGAATTTCACAAAACAATTAAGTGAGGGCATAAATTTTAAGCCGGGTAATCTAAAAGAATACCAGTCTAAGGTTGACAGTTATAATGCTACAATAACCCAATTATATGCTTCTCAAAATAGATTGTCTGAATTACAGACTAGTCAATTAAAGTTATTGACTGATATTTCCCGTAAGATAGAGCTTCTTACCAAACCATTGAATACATTGGCAGATAAGATAACGGAAGTGAAAATAAATCTGAGAGGCGCTTCCGAAGACTTGAAAAACGTGTCACAGGATGCGGAAACTGCTTCTGTTTCATTCCAAGAGGCATCCAAGAAAATATCCATGACTGCTGCTGATTTTGATTCAATCCGTCAGACGGTAAAGGCTTTTGATGCACAAGCTTCCGAATTGAACAAGAGATTAAGTGATAACAAAGAAACAATTTCAGCCTTAAGAACATCTCTGAGGGAATTATCGAAGGAGTATAAGACAGGTTCTATCAGCGAAGAGGAGTACAAGTCCAAAAGAGATGCTACGGTGTCCCAGTTACGCACGCTGACAGAGCAGAATAAACAGTATTCGGCGATATTGAGAAATCATACACAGGTAGCGATAGCCACAACAGGAAGCTATAACGAGATGAAGGCTTCAATGCTTCAACTGGAAAAAGAATATTATAGCCTTTCACAAGCTGCACGTGAGGGGGCAAAAGGTATGGATATCTTGAACAATATCGGTAAGCTGAATCAGCAACTAAAGGATATAGATGCACAGATGGGCAATTACCAACGTAATGTAGGTAATTATGCTTCGGGTTGGAATGGGCTTAATGTTTCCATACAACAGATTGCGAGAGAACTTCCAGCTTTGTCTGTTAGTGCCAATACTTTCTTTCTTGCCATATCCAATAACCTTCCTATGTTTGTTGATGAGTTAAAGAAAGCAAGGGTGGAATATGAACTTCTTAAGAAATCGGGGCAGACTGCTACACCTGTATTTAAACAAGTATTAGGCTCCCTTCTTAGTTGGCAGACAGCTTTAGTTGTTGGGATAACTCTTTTATTGAATTATGGAGGTGAGATAGCCAAATGGGTAGGTAGCCTGTTTGATGCAAGAAAAGAAATTGATTATCTAAAACAGTTTCAGGAGGATTTGAATAATGCTCAAGAAGAAGGTGTAAAAAATTCCCAAGATGAAGCTGTTAAATTGGATATATTATATAGGGCGGCTGTCAATTTGAATAAACCTATGGGAGAACGAAAAAAAGCCGTTGAGGAATTGAAAAAGCAATATCCTTCATATTTTAAAAACATAAGTGATGAAAATATTCTTATAGGGAAAGCGGCTGATAGTCATCAAAGACTATCAACCTCTATAATTGCTGCTGCAAAGGCTAGAGCTATTGAAAATAAATTAGTTGAAAGATCTAAGGAGCGTTTGGATTTACAAAGTGAATATAATGATTTGATAAGAAAAGAGGCTGAAATTAATTTGGAAAGAAGTGAATCTTTCAATAGTACAAATCCTCTAGGAATATGGATCGGAGCTGCAAAAGGTTTTAGCTTAAAAAGGGTTCAAAATGAAATTGATAGTGTTATAACTAAAATGGATGCACTGGATAAAGAAATAGAAGAATTGTCCGGCTCTATTGATATTGAAGATGTTACATTTGATCCTCATTCTGCCGATAAAGCCGGAAATGATCTAGCACAATATATAGAGAATCTTAGGAATAAAATGGCTGACTTGTCCGTTTCTCTTATAGAGGATGAGCACCAGCGTAATCTTGCTGCCATAGAGAAAGAATATAAAGACCAGATAGCAGTTATAAAGGGATATTCTGAGGAAGAAAACAAACTCCGGGAAATGTTGGTTCAAGAGAGAAAGCAGAAGGTAGCGAAAGAGAATGAGGAATATGCTAAGAAGTTGGCAGATGCCGAGGAAAAAAGGATCGAGGAAAAGAAAAAGTATACCGATGAGATGCTAAGACTGGAAGAAGAACAATCATCTCTCCGTATAGCAGCTACAAGTACTGGATATAAGGAGCTTGAAAACATTATAACACAAAATTATTCAAAAGGGCTGATGTCGCGAAAAGAATATGATGAAGCCATGCGTGAATTGGAGAAGCAAGCCGCAAACGAGCAATTGCAGATACAGATAGATGCTACTGAAAAAATGATCGAGATAGCGGAAGCATCGGGCGTGGTAAGCAAGCAACAGATTGAAACGCTGAGAGAATCCATAAAGGCAATGGAAGCAGAGATAGGTTCCATAAATGCGGATGATCAGGTGAAAAAAGCGGAAGAGCAACAGGATATTACACGAAGGAATTTTGAAGCGTTGAAAGGTTATTCTTCTGCATTGAAAGATCTTGCATCGGATATCGATAGCCCGTTTGCCGGTATATTTGACGGGATGGATAAGGGATTCAGTATTATGTCTGATAAGATATCGGGTGTTTGGAAAGAACTTACAGACGGTGAGAAGATGGAAAGAACCACCGAAATGTGGGCTTCTATGGTTAGTGGAATTGGTGAAATGATATCATCCATTTATGATCGCCAGATTGAGGCTGTTGAGGCTGAACAGGAAGCGAATGAGAAAGCTGGTGAAGAGGAAATTTCCCGTATAGAGGCTTTAGAAGAAAAAGGGGCTATAACAACAGAAGAAGCCGAAGCGCGTAAACGTGCGGCGGAAGATAAAACGGCACAAAAGAATGCCGAATTGGAGAAGAAAAAAGCTGCATTAAGAACAAAACAAGCAAAGTTTGAGAAAGCTACCAGTATAGCTGAAGCGGCTATACAGATAGCAGGTGGTATTTTGCAGACGATAAAACAATTGGGTTTCCCTGCTGCAATACCTATGATAGCTGCTCTAGGTGCTATGGGGGCGATACAGCTTGCTACTATTATAGCGACTCCTATTCCGAAATACGCCAAGGGTACTGATTCGCATAAAGGCGGATTGGCTGTAGTGGGTGATGGTGGCGTTTCCGAAACGATCGTTACAGATAAAGGGGCGTATATTACTCCGTCTGTCCCTACTTTGGTTGACATCCCTAAAGGTGCGAAGGTTATACCTTATGCTGTGGATATGGACAGGATAAAGGCTCATGCAAATGATTTTGATGGTCTTATGGCATATAGAAGCGAAAACAATCTTCCTCCTGTATCAATAGTTAATGATTATAGCGAATTGGAGAAAAAGATAGGGCATCTGGAGAAATCACAGCAGATAGGATTTGCAAAATTAGCCAAGGCGATAAGAGAAAACAATTATCAGCAATTTTCAAAAAGTATCTGATTATGAGGTATACAAGTGACATATATGAACTTCCCTTGTCCGTTTTTATAGAGATCTATACCAATGATAGCAATACTATCGAATTTGACGGTGAGGACAAAGGGGCCGCATCGGCAAAAATTATCAATGACTATATAGAAATTGTCGGGAGCAAACAGTTGTCCTCTGAGATATTGAATTGTAATGAACGTATGAATCTCGCAATGACCGTGGAGTGCATGAAGGCATGTGAGAACATGATGAAGTTGAAAATGTATGATGAGGTGCGTGATATTCTGATGAAGATAGGTTATTCGTGCAAGAAAGGTGATGTAATGGTCATGAATGCTAGAATATCCGCGTTAAAATCCCGTGCACAATATGATTTGGACAAGATAAGTAAGGAAAAGAATGAGGAACCGAAGGAGAAGCCTACAAAACGAGGGTTTATAAATGAAGTTGTCGCTATTGGAAAATATAATAAGATGCATATCAATCTGAAAGAATGGACCGCCGGATCTTACGCCTGTCTTGTTAGGCAGACATGCGATGAAATCGATGAATTGAATCGTAAAAAGAAATAATTATGTATTATCGATGTGAGTTACTTATAAATGGTCTGAGGTACAGGGTTACTGATGATCTTGAGAATTGGGACGAGGTGAAGGCTAGTTTCAAGAGAAATGACTATGACGGTGTTATCCGTACTTTTTCTAACAAATTTTCTTTTGCTGGGGATGCTAGAATATTGCTGTTAAAACAATATGATGAAGATTATCTGAATGCTTCCGCTTCAATAATAATAAGTACAAGAAATAACAGTTGGTTGTATAATGAACGGTTTAGTTGCGCTCTCAATTTCTCTACATTGCAGGATAATGGTAGTATCTTACAGATAAATGCCGTGGATGATAGCGTGGCGTCCATGATAAAGGCTAAAAGGGGAACCCAATATGAATATCCTGTTGAAGAGGTGAAAAGTCCCATTCCTCTTGTTTATGACGGGCTTGAACTTTCAGAATCGGCAAAATGGATTCCTACAGGTGACATATACAATGGAGAAGTAGGGGAGATTCCGGATCAAGATAATTTTGTGTCAATGGATTTTGCTGAAAGGTGGCTTCCCATGTCATTATATACAGAGGCAACCGACATTAATATAGGCAATGCCACGGAGATATCGGATCAGTCATATATAAGTATTACGGAGTATTATCTAAATGATAATGGGACGGAGGTGTTGGATGAACGTAAAGATGATGGCACTCTGATATATGCCGTAAAAAGCATCAATTTGTCTGTTGATATTGATTTTAAATTTTGGATAAGCTATAATATCATATCGCCATGGGGCTGGACTAACGGGGTACGTTTCCGGCTAGCTAAAATTGGCACGGATAAAAAGACATTGGAAACAATCAGTGAGGTATTCTATGAAACGTATTCCACCGGTCTTATAGAAAAAGAATATTCAGCACATCATGATATATTCTTAGCTAAAGGAGAGAAGCTTGTGCTCCTTTGCAAAGTGCAGTCAGGGAGGGAACAGTCTGGTCCTAACCTTGCTGCCCTTTATCCCGTGGATTCAAAAAGTCGTGTTACGATATCATGGAAAAACAGAATAAATCCTGTTGAGATGGATGTTGTAAATCCCGGCACGTTGCTCAACAGACTACTCAAAAGCATTAACGGGGGAAAAGACGGATTGACGGGGGTAATAGAAAGCATGGGTGACGGAAGGCTTGATAATTGTATGCTCTTGGCGGCTGAATCAGCTCGTAAGATTCCGGGAGCCAAAATATATACATCCTTCACCAAATTTGCAAGTTGGATGAGTTATGTGTTCGGATACGCTTATGACATATCCGGCAATACGATAACTTTCCGGCACAGAGGCAAATACTTCTCGGATGATGTTGTCAAAAAAATAGATGATTTATCCGATTACGAGATGAAGGTTAATTCCGCATTGGTGTATTCGCGCATACGGATAGGCTTTGACAAACAGGATTACGACACGGCTAATGGTAAGGATGAGTTTCGTTTTACGAATGAATATACCACAGGCGTGACCATGACGGACAATAGCCTTGAAATGATATCTCCATACCGTGCGGACGCATACGGCATAGAGTTCCTTGCTGACAAGATAGGTGAAGATACTACAGACAACGAAAGTGACACTGATTTATTTATGGTAGGGGTGAAATCTGATTCGTCTGGACTTAAGTATATATTGAACAGGGATTATCTTATGGGTGGCGTTCTCAGCCCTGACACAATGTTCAATGCCATGTTTTCTCCTTCTTCTATGGTTTTGGCCAATGAAGCATATATCGGTTCATCTGTTGAGATGCTTACTTTTGCGTCTTCAGATGGTAATAGTGATGTGGGTATTGATGGAATGGGGGAAAGCAGGGATATAATTCTTTCAAAAAGGATGTTTACTGTGGCGGAAGTAGAATTTGAAACTTCGGATGTAGAGCTTCCGGAAGATCTTACAGGAATTGTTGAATTTGAACATCAAGGCAAGGTTATACAGGGATATTATCAGCAGGCTGATTACAATTTTACAAAATCACAAAGTTCAAAGGTAACTTTGATTGTGAAAAATTCTAATTCTTTATAAAGATTCAATTTTTAATTATTATATTTGCAATGAAAGCTTGTGAAGTCGCAAGCTGCTAGAAACTAACGAAAAGACCATGATATCAATCGGAGATGTTTGCCCGTTATTCTTCAAACCGCTGAAATATAAATATTCAAATGCAGGATGTTTCAGACAAGTATTTTCCTTGTCAGACAACATTTTGCTGCAAATTTTCTGCGATAACGGTGAAATACCTTTGGCTTCTTTGAATGATAAGATTGGCAATATCTCCTCGTCAATAGCACTGCTCACTTATGATGTTAATGAAAGCGTTAAGATGTATTATGCCTCATTATCTCCTTCGGAGGGGATATATACAGTAACTATAGGCGATAAGGAATGTGAGGAATTCTGTGTGTGTGAGAATATAGGTGATTCTATATTGATTGAATATTCCCATAAGGATAATAATTCTGCATTTGATAATATATTCTGGATTGATGATGTTCAGCAGATGTTTCAGTTCAGAATAATAGGAGGATTCAAACCGGATGGGGTGGATTTAAAAGTTGAGAACGAACAGTTCGTGAACCAGAAGCAGGAGATAATAGAAATGTATTCTCTTCCTTATAAGACATTTGATTTTGTATTTGGGACAAGTCGTGGTGTTCCGTATTATATAGCGGAGTTCATAAATAAGTTACTTTGCCTTTCTCACGTCAACATAGACGGTAATTTGTATGTACGGGAAGGGGATTCTGTCCCGGAAAAGCTTGATACAATAGGTAAAAAACAGATGTTTATATATAAAGTGACTTTACGCCCTAGAGAAAACGATATTGCCGGGATCGGAGGCAAAACTGAGATCGCAACTTCTTCTTCAGGTATAGCATTTTTGCTAACTAATCCTGAAGAGGACGATGTGTTAAAATACAAGAAGGCGCAAGCTGCTTTTGTTAATGAAAATTATGTGTAATCATGGCTAGAAATCATCCTATAAAGATATTGTGGTACGGTTCGGAAACGGATGCAGAAGGAAATCCGATTATACCGGAAATATCCCCATCATTTGAAAAGCGATTGGAAGGGTTGAATGAGGGTGAGATATACATACATAATGATGATAAGAATCCTTCTATTTACATAAGGACCAATAAAGACCGGGTTGTTGCCATATCGGGAAGTGCAAATATAGAGGAACTTTCCAAATACTTCCTTCGTAAAGATAAAGAAGATATCGCCAATGAGCTGATCACTTTTTTAAAAGGTCTTTTGATTGGTAAGAACGGTAGTGGAATTACTGTACTTGAGAACGGTATGTCACAGGCTGTTGTTGATTATCTGTATGTCAAGGTCAAAGCCGTTTTTGACGAGCTTGAAGTAAAGAAGAAGACGTATGTAGGTGGCGAGCAGGTGATTTCCCATGCAGGCATGAAATGCAACCGTGTGGATGAGTTGGATGATGTCTACCGTTGTTATTTCAAGGAAGAGGAAGACGGAATTGAGATAGAGAACCAGTTTACTCCGGGATCTCTCGCCATCGCACAGGAGTGCAATATCAAGACAGGCATTTCGCATCATGTCGGCAACCGCTATTACTGGCGGTTGGTCACAGCAGTAGGTGAGAATTATATAGACCTGTCCAAGACCGTGTGTGATCCTAATGTCGAGAACGATGTTCCGGTGGCAGGTGATGATATCGTGGGATTGGGCCATAAGACTGATATCACCAGACAGGCGGCGATAATTCTCTCTTCGGTGAACGAAGTTTCTCCGTCCATCATCATGTATCAGGGTATTAATGATTTTACCTTGACCGGGAAAGACGTTATATCTTTTGATTTTGACAAATCTACCGGCAAGGCCCGGATGAAGGTGTACGGAGATACGTATATTGGCGACAAGGACCGGACTACTTACATGGAATACACTCAGGATAAAGGTGTTGATATCAAGGGTATGTTCCATATCGAGCAGGGTTCTACCGGATGGAAGAATATGGAAGGCTTGCCGGATGAGATACAGGCGGCGGCTGATCTGGCCCAAGAGGCTAAGGATGCGATAGACAATGCGGCTGTCGGAAGTGTTAATCTGTTGCGCAATTCCGGGTTTACGGGAGATTATGAGACAGAGGACCTGTCTGCCGCTACCGAGCTATCGGCGGATACCGAACTTTTTAGCAAGCAACTGGAATATTGGACGGGAGTGGCTACCGTATCTGCGGACAGTGATGCCGGCTCCGGGTACTCTGCCGCAATCGGTAGTTTGTCCCAGTCCGTATCATTGATTAAAGGAGAAAGTTATGTTATCAGTTATAAAGCAAAGGGTACGTCTGTGTCTGTTTCGTGCGGTTCTTTCAGTGTTTCTCAACCTCTCACATCCTCTTATCAGAGATATACCCATAAGATCACCTTCAATGGCAGTGGTATATTTCTTATCAGTGGTACCGCAACCGTTTGTGACCTTCAGTTAGAGCGTGGAACCATCGCTACTGACTGGAAGCCTTCAATTCTTGACAATGACAAGGCAACAGCCGGTTTCCAGTCAATCAATTATATCGCCAGCGCGATTAAGGATGGTTCTGTGGACATCCTTGGCGGTTTGATATTGGCCAATATGATCCAACTGGGTAATTACAAGAATGGCAAGTTACAGAAGGTCACAGCCGGAGTTAGCGGCATATACAATGACGATGATGATGTGGCGTTTTGGGCAGGAGGAAAACTTGAACAGGCGATTCTGACTGTAATGAGGTTCCGTAATGATCCTAATTACCAGCCCACAGATGCGGAATGGGCGAACATGGCGAACTTCGTTGCCACTCATGGCGGTGATGTGTTTTTGAGAGGATATATCTATGCTCTAGGTGGTAAGTTCAGAGGTGAAGTCAATGCGGAAAGCGGAATCTTTAAAAATGTAAAGTCACCTAACGGCAATTTTAAAATTGATGAGGATGGCAATATCTGGATAAAAGGAGAGGGAGAGTTTAGTGGTACTGTCAATGTCATATCATCCAATGGTTACAAGATCGTAATATCCCCTGAGGATGAGTATTCCGTACCGTCTATCAGAATGTATGATTATAATGGGGAAGAACTGTTCAGTATCTCCCTACAGTACGGACTTGGAGGGATGATTCCCAGTATTTCCATGTTCGATCCTTCTAGCAGTGATAGATTATATTTCCGCCCGGATAGTATGGTTGTCGAGCAAAAAGGAAGTGACGGTTATATATATCAGACCCAGATAATGGGAGGACGCATAATTATGGTTAAAGGTTCTGAGATTGTATGGGATCAGAACATGTTGCCCAAATAAAGTGAAGTGATATGGAACTGAATACTATTAACAAAACAGGAACTTGGAGTGAGGCGGCAGACCGTCTTAACAACAACTTTAGCAAGACTTCTACCGAAGTGGAAAAAGTCAAGCAGAACGGTATCCGCAACAAGGGGTTGTTCCCTACTCTTGAATCACTGAAAGCGGCTGTTCCATCTCCTGTTGTAGGTGACTGGGCTGTTGTGGGTGACACCATACCGGGTCCTATATATCAATGCAAGACAAAGGGAACATGGAGTGCCACTGGCACGACAGGAGGTGGCGGAAGTGTTGACTTATCCAGCTACCTGACAGCCGGGGAGATAGACGATGTAACATCAATATTATAGTTATGAGAATCAATTATCAGTCCGATTTTAAGATCATAGAGAAGAACTTGAACGGGGATGTGAATACTCCTTTCCGGTTTACTTACTTCAATCCGTTCAAGGGAAAGTTCATAGCCTCCTTTGACGGACATGAGTATGTGGGTTGCAGCCGCATGGAAGACGGCAACCTGCTTGTCGCTTTTGACAACCCCTGTTTTTCTCCCGGTATGCTGAAGGTAAAACGTGAATACTTCATATCCGATTCCGACTTTCAGGATGGCATCTGCAACCTTGTTTCCGTTGAAGATACAGGAATCGTACTGACTACCGGGAAAACCGATGAAAGCACGGTGGAAATAACATCTTATCCCGATTATGCCGCATATAATGCGATCCAGGCGTTCCCATTGTCGGATAATGAATATGAAGATGTGCTGAGTGATTTTGTACCTCCTTTGCCACCGGAAGAGGAAGAAGAAACAGTTACTAATCTAGAAATATAGGAGATTTATTATGGCAAAAATATATAAGCTGACCAAAGGTCGCCAAACCATTTACCCGGCTACCACAACCGATGCGGTGGTCAACCCCAAGACACGCAAAGCCCTGACTACGGAACTGTCGGGGTTAAATAAAGGAAGTGCCATTTCAACACAATTTGATACAGATTTTTCAAAAACCAGACTTGGCATCCCAAAAGAAAATAGAAGTACAGGAAAGATTTTAAGTTATAGGAATGGAGCAACTGGGGAACTCACTGTTGAAATGTATATAGGAACATCAATGGATGATCAATATTGGAGCGATGATTTATTCTGGTGCCCATTGCTGCCATCGACCAAATTTCCCTTCATCAACATCACGGCAATAACCGGCAATAATTACAATACGCCTGATTCTGCAAGAAATGCTCTGCCGAATACTTACAATCAGAAAATCGGATTGGTTTTCACTTATAGAGATTCAGCAAACAGATATAGGGTATATCTGTACAATTCTGAAACGAGTAATTATATACCACTTGATTCCTACATGTACGATTCTGTTGTGTATAATTCAAACAAGGCTAGTACGAGGTTGTCGATAGACAGTATTAACCGGAAAAAAGGATTTATCTTGTCATATCAAAATAAAGACAGGTTCACAATTGAAATATACAATTCTGATAGTGTAGAGAATTCAATTTGGACAAATGACAAGAATTGGATTGAAGTATTAACCATTGACTCTCTTGAAGAAGTTCAAAACGACTTGATGAAAATACGACACATGTTGCAGGATGTGTCAATCAACAAGGTATATGATGAACTATTGTTTATAAACAAAACGATAGACGGTTCTGGAAATATTGTAAATGGGAATGGAGTTGTCATAGAAAAAATTGATATACCGGTAGGGAAAGAATATGTCTATACCAATGCATATTCAGTTTCTTTTTATCGAGATGATGACACGCTGCTTAGCACGATAAACATGGGTGCTCCAACAGGAAAAAATATATCAAAAAGAAAAATCCCCTCAGAAGCGTCATATTGTAGGGCGTGGAACAACAGCGCAAGAGATTTCTATTATCTATCATTTGATGAAAATTTTATTCCGCTTGAATTCGGTATAACACAGCTTCCTGAAACTTTTTTCGATAAAAACCTGATAACAAACAATAATCTTATTGATGGTTATAATAATGTAAATGGATCGTTACAGTCAAATAAAGCCTATAGTACTACACGATTGATTAGAATCGTTGACAATGTTACATCTGTATTTACCAATGCTTTTTCAGTTGCTGTGTATACAGCAGATGGCATGTGGATTGGATATAGGGGTAGTCAAGGAAGACGTTTCAGGGAGTTGATGACGGGTGAGAAAAATTGGGAATATATAATTTTTAATTTTGACAGTGCGGACTTCCCGTTTGTTTCATTGAATTATTTTCCCTGCAACCCACAAAATGTAAGAAATGTAAAGTTAGATAGGGATGAAATAATCAATATGGCATATAGAGGGAAGAAATTCTGCTCGTTTGGAGATTCTATCGTTGAGCTGATCTCGTGGCAGAAGTATATATGGAAATACTTTCAATTCTCAACGCATTACTGTCGAGGTATCGGAGGTTCCAAGGTTACATCCATTTCTCCACAAACCAAAAAGGTGGATGAAAATGGCTACTATAATGCCGCTCATCCTGAGGAAGGAACTATCACTATACAGGATAATATGTGTGGTGACGGACGAATAAATACTATTCCGACCGATACGGATGTATTAGTTATATATGCCTCTGCTAATGATATCACGGCAAATGCCCAAATCGGGGAACTTGACGATCAGGACGAAACTCATTTAAAATATGCCTATGGACTAATGTTGAGAAAGATTATCAAAAGATTGCCGGATGCCAAGATCTTCGCTTGCATTCCACATAATTTTTACAATTCTCATAATAATGCCGATTATCCTTATAAAAATAAAATAGGATTGACGATACAAGATTACGGGAGTGTGATAAAAGAAGTATGTGCAATATATTCTGTTCCCGTTATTGATGTAAATGCATTAAGTGGAATATCGACACTTAATATCACAACGTATTTGCAGGATCAAGTTCATCCAAATTCCGCAGGAGGTATGAAGATAGCTAACGTTGTCATTGATGCTTTGATTCAATATGTTCTTATGGATCTGGCCAGTCCTTATATCGAAGATACAAAAATGTAAATTATGATGATTCGAAAGTTAATAACTAAAATAATGAACTATCTGTCCGTTGAAGTGCATCCGGATGCGGAATGGTAAAAGTGGAACAGGATATATGGAACTGAATTCGATCAATAAGACAGGTACTTGGAGTGAGGCGGCAGACCGTCTTAACAACAACTTTAGTAAGATCTCCATTGAGGTTGAAGAGATAAAGCAGAACGGCGGTGGCGGCAGTGGTGGCGGAGGGGGAGATGTCACTAACGCTGACCATGCCACATCTGCATACACGCTGGATAAGAATACGCCTGTGCTTGACTGGTTCTTATCCGCATTGAACGATGATGATGCGCAAGGGATCATTAATTACCTCAAAGGTCTTAAGATAGCCGGGAATCTGATAAACCGCATCGTAAAGCAGGGTGACAAGGATGTCACCTACACCGATGAGGATGTGATGAGCGCATTGCGTGTAATGACTGAGATAGAGAGCAGTGAGGAGAAGCTGAAAGAGATATTCTTGCGGAAGGACGTGGCGGATTCCACTAAATTTCTTCTCAGTATGTTTGCCGGTGCTGTTTTCGGAAAGAATGGTTTTGCAAGCGGCTTAACCGGATTCGGAGCCAAGATATTCGATACAGGACATGGGGAGTTTGAGAGCATGTTTATCCGCCGGTTTCTCGAAGTTCCCGAATTAAGATACAATCGTGTGATGGTCACGCTGGGCGACAAGTGGCGTGCGCCCGGAGCCGGCATTATAGAAACAGTAGATACAGGGACCAAGACATGTACACTTAAGCTGGAAGATGGTGAGATTGGTGCTGTCGCAGTAGGCGATATCTGTATGGGTATCTATCATAACATCACCGGGAACGCTACGGAGGATTACGACGATGGAAAGGGCAACAGACGTTTTGCCGGATTCTGTACAGTCTATTTCACGATTACGGAAGTTACAGGTGAAAGAAACGAAACATTCAAGTACCAGTTGCGCCCCACTTCTTCATCGTGGTCTTCCTCTTTCGATCCTTTTGAGATGATGACTTTCGTGGCATACGGCAGCTTTACTAATACGGAGCGCCAGACCTCAGTCTACGAAACAAGGACTTACACCCGTATGTTGTGGAAACAGAATACATGGGAGATCTCCGCCGCCAATGTTGCCCTACAATATGGCGACCTTTCCAATCTGAATATATTCGGACTGAACATGGACGGTTATTCCATGTATCTGAATAATATATATATGACAGGTATCATCAAGCAGATAAAGCCGGATGGAACACCTGTGCAGACTTTGAATTTCCGTGAGGAAGGCTATATACCTGGCGTACATTACGATTACTACGACAGTTTGTCTTATAACGGAAGCATGTGGGCGTGTATCAATGAGGATGGTTCGTCCTCTGTACCGGGATCTAATGGCGACTGGCTGGAAATTGCGTCTAAAGGTGATACGGGAACACCGGGAACACCGGGAAAGGACGGTGTGAGCGTGACCAATAGCGGTCCGTGGTATTCCGGCTTGGTTGTTCCCAAAATGAGTATCGTTACAATGGGAGGAAGTTCATTCCTTTCCAAGGTGGCTACTACGAATCCTCCCTTGTGGTGTTGGACGGACAATGCCGGCAACCGGTTTACTTTCAACGATGGCGGATATTGTCTTACAGGCGAGATAAATACCGACGAATATGAACTTCTTGTCCAAAGCGGAAAAGACGGAAGGGATGCGAAAGATCATGAGTTTATCTTCACGAACACCACGACGAATACAAGACCTTCCACTCCGGAAACATCACAGACTGACGATTATGTGCCTTCCGGCTGGAATGATGATCCTGTAGGCGTGTCGGCAAGCATACCCTATGAATGGGTAAGCAAAAGAACGAAGAAGGACGGTATATGGGGTGCTTTCTCTACTCCCGAACCGTGGGCTAACCATTCGTTCAATGCGATCAGTGCCGACTTGGATAACCAGATGGATAATGCTGCATTGGACGAAAATGGGAAAACTGTGGATGAGGTGTCAATTACGACAACAGCATCCATGTGGAACGGAGCAACAAAGCTTTCCCTTTCCTCCATATCCGTGCAGAGCGTGACAGGTGTAACATCCTCTTATGACTTGTCTACGGGTGATATTACATTATCTGTAGCGAAAGGAACGGCTCTTGCTGACCGTACTGAGATATCAATTACCGTGAAGGCTATGGCTGACGGTGTGGAACAGTCACGTGTACTCAAGTTCACGCTTGCCGGTGTACGTGGCGGTAAGAATGCGGTATTGTATAGTCTGGTCACTTCGGCGAGCAATATTGTGAAGAAGAAAGACGGTACGTATTCCGTTTCCGGGATTTCTGCAACGAGGATGAAAACAGTTGGCGGTGTTTCGGAAGTCACTACGGATGGAACCTTGAAATATGCCATAGATAACGGTTCTGAAATCAGTACCAGTAATGGTGCCTCTATTCCTTCTTCATCCATTTCTTCCAAAATCATATTTTCATTCTATGATGCGAAAGGTGTATTGGTTGATATAGAGAGCGTGCCGATGATTCAGGATGGCGTGGATGGACAGGGTTACACCCAGATGGGGCAGTTCAAGACCGGAATGGTCGTTCCCAAGATGGGTGTTGTTTCGATGGGTGGTGGCTCTTATGTAGCCAAGGCATCCACTACGAATCCTCCCTTGTGGTGTTGGACGGACAATGCCGGCAACCGGTTTACTTTCAACGATGGTGGATACTGTCTTACGGGTGAGGTGAACACTGCCGAATACGATGTATGGGCAGAGAAAGGTGAGCCGGGCAAAGACGGAACGGATGGTAAGCCCGGTGAACAGGGTATACAAGGAATACAGGGATGTATTATACGGTCTTCCGAGTGGGCGTCCGGCGTGACGTACAGGAATGACGAGGACCTTACAAGTGGCACGCGGTATATTGATATCGTAATGGTGAGAAACAATGGTGCGTCAGAGGGATGGGATGTATATAAGTGTATCAAGACCCATACATCGTCATCTTCCATAACCTATGCCAATACCACCTATTGGACGGAATTAAGCAATGTCGGTCCTATCTATACCAGCCTGATAATAGCCAATAATGCCAGTCTTGATTTCGTCCAAGGCAATGAGTTATTGATTAAGGATGCAAATAATAATATTGTAGCCGGTCTTACAGGAGGAAGCAGCAAGGAAGCCGGTACGACACCTGTAAGGATATGGGCTGGCGGTGATGTTCCGGGCAGTGCTCCGTTCCGAGTGGATCAGGAAGGGAATCTTGTTGCAACGAAGGCAAATATCACTGGGACAATAACTGCCACAGGTGGAAATATTGGCGGTTTCAATATTTCCACCTCAAGTATGGAATCGGTTTCCGGGAATAATGCCATGCTCCTTTCCGCCAACTTGGTAAGATTTACCGGAAGTTATTCAAGCGTGTTTATTGGAGCGGATACTTTTCCTTCATCTAGTGGGGGGGCAATATTATGCCCATCCCGTATTTCGGTTAATAGGAATATAACGAATACGGCGTATGGCAATGTGGGCGTGTATTTTGACATACAAGGTTCCCATGCTTATGATGATAATGATTTTCAGTATACCGGGAATCATGCGTTGTATATCGTCAAGGGGGACATCTGTGGGTTTAGGCTCAGATTGCGCAGAATAAGGAAGAGCACAACTTTGTCAGTGATGGATAGTGTTATCATGGCTGTAACGTCCGGTATTACGCTGACTGTTCCGTCCACTGCGGAAGACGGGCAGTTCTACTGGATAAGAAACGTTTCTGGTGGTGATGTGACCATAGCCGGAACAAATCTTGCCGGCTGGAATTCCGGGGAGGTCAGCACTTCAATAGGTCTGGCCAAGTCAAAGGCGGCAGCAATGTATTATGACAAGGTTAATAACAGGTGGTTTATGAACTGGATTGATTGTTGGAATTAAAAATATAAATTATGAAAATAGATTTTACAAAATTTCCTTGTTACACAGGGATAAAGAAGGATATCAGGATTGAGATGGATATCGCGGAGTCATTGGGTAATGCTATATACACAAATGTTCCGGGCATAGCCGCCAGTTCTCTGGCTCATAAGATTTACTCTGGCAAAGGAGAAGTAGATTACGATGAACGGGAAATACGAATTATACGTGATTGTACACCGTTGTTTTCGGGAGTTTATGCGGATTCCATAAACGATTATTTGGACACAAAAGAAAAGGAGGAACAAGGATGATATTACAAGCAGGTTATGATTGTTATCTGACACAGGCCGAGGATATGCCTCTGTCGGAACGAAGATTTGAAAATCAGGTGTTGATAAACAGCCCTGAGGATGTGGCTGTGTGGAAAGAGATCACATCGAAACAGAAGGAACAGATGATTGCCGAAGCATCATTTATTGATGTGGCGGCTATAGACGTTGAAGCACTTGACCGTGTGAATACGTTGCTCAATGATATCTCAGCGAATATCAACAATGCCGGGTTTACTACAGAAGAAGCATTGTTAAAGAAAGACTATTTTCCGGCATGGGAAGATCTGATAGGTACGGAAGTTGATGTGTCGTTCCGGTTCCGCTATGATGGTACACTCTACGAGGTTGTACAGAAACATACACCGCAGGAGGACTGGAAGCCGGGAACGGGTACGGAATCCTTGTACAAGGTTGTGCAGATAGAACACTCCGGTACATTGGATGATCCTATACCTTGGGTACATAATATGGTACTGGAAGAAGGCAAGTATTACACCGATAAGGAAGTTCTTTATCTCTGTATCCGTGACAGTGGAATAGGCATGGCATTCGATTTGGAAAATCTTGTTTCGGGTGGCTATGTTCAAGTGGTAGAAAATCAAGCAGTAATAAATAATTAAAAAAAATACGATTATGGCAGATAAAAAATTAAATGAAGTATCGCAGTTGACGGACTTTGATTATGCGTTGGTTGTAAAAGGAAATGACGTGGCAAAAGTTACAAAACAGCAATTAGCTACAATCCTGGGGGGACTGATGACAAAAAGTAACTATATAAGAATTGAAAACATGACAATGAATTTTCCTATCTATAAGCTATCTTTTGTCAGAAATGAAAACATGGTAATATCCATTATAGGAGAAGGTAATTCAAATTTAGCAGATAATTATATCATAATGAAAAACCATAATGATAGCCAATTGTCTTTCTTAAAAAATAATGGTCCTAAAAATATATTACTATATATAGACAAAAACAATGAATTATATATTAAAATCAAATACTATTCACGTGTTATTGTCTATTTTCAAAATAAAGAGCCACAAAATAATGCTCTCTCAGCAACAGAAGTAGATATAGATATTAGTACGCTCACACAGGTAGGAATTTAAACAAGAATTTCTGCCTGTTGGCGATCTGGGGGGACT
>OBHU01000967.1_pt1 | contig 17398 bp, 10 predicted proteins | sample 1519071 | NCBI WGS metagenome assembly OBHU01 (sample SAMEA2452135, study PRJEB22498) | human gut metagenome
CATGACCTGCGCCGATTTTATCGTCAGCACGCCCGACTATTTCCGTTACAACCCGGCAGATGAATTCATCACGCCAGAACAGATTGAGGAGATCGCAGCAAACACAAAGGCCAGTCTTTCCGGCACGGGATATGCTGTGCGAAAACCCGCATATCTGTGGATGACGGAGGATGCTCTGCGGCAGGACTATGCAAGGTACGAAAGCGCCGAGCAGTTGGACAGCCATATGAGCCGTCTGGAGCACCGGGGCAATATGGTGATGGGAGATACCAGAATCGAGGCTCTGGATAACAGTCTGTTTGACAAGCTGCAAGTGTTCGACGGAGATATTTCTCCCATGTTGGAGCCGGACAATAACGCCATTGCCATTGCGGTTTCCTTAGATGACTACGGTAATCTGCCCAATCTTGAATACTACCCCAAGGTGGGAGACACGATCACCGTTACCTATGCGGACGATGTGAAATATATCGACAGCCGCACCGGGGAACTCTGCACCGAAGATACACCGGAGGAGTACCTTCAGGAAAAACTGTATGGAGCCAGAGATGTAGAGTACACGGTCTGCGCCTTGGTAGAGCTTCCGTATTCCATGAGTTATCGTTATAGTGGTATTGGATATGACGTAGTTTTGTCTGTGGACACCGCACAGAGGGACAGCGGTGGTGCAGCCATTCCGATGCTCTACCTGTTCGACACAGCGGACGAAGTTGACGAGGCCGAAGCAGAGCAATATCTATCGAAGCTCACTGCCGGTGAGTTTTCGCCCTTGATGTATGAAAGCAAGGCCACGGCTCGCTCTGAATTTGCTCAGTTCCGGCAGATGTTCCTTCTGATAGGTGGTATTCTCTGTGCTATCATCGGGCTGGTGGGACTCTTAAATTTCTTCAACGCCATGATGACCGGTATTCTTTCCCGCCGCCGTGAATTTGCTGTGCTTCAGGCTGTAGGAATGACGAACCGGCAGCTCAAAACCATGCTGATCTACGAGGGATTGTTTTACGCAATGTCCTCCGTATCGGCGGCCTTTATTCTGTCGCTGGCGGTGGGACCTCTTGCAGGAAAAATGCTGGGCAGTATGTTCTGGTTCTTTGAGTATCGATTCACCATTCTGCCTGTCCTGCTGACAATTCCGGTATTTCTTCTGCTGGGGTGGCTGATTCCTTGCATGATGTATGACAACGCAGCGAAATGCAGCGTTGTAGAGCAATTAAGGGATGCTCAATAACTGTTAAGCAAAAAACGGCCCTCTGCCAAGGAAAAGGCAGAGGGCTGAGTTTTAATCTAAGGGTTTACATTCAGTTACAGTTTTTAGATAAATTTCGGGGTTTCCGTTCAAAACAAGGTCTGCATATCCAATCGGGTCATTGTAGATCAGATAATCCAGTTCTGACCGCTGATACATATTGTCGGCAACCTCGTTTTCCACCGCAATCGTATCAATGGCAATCTTGCTGCCATCAAAAAATTTCAATTCCACACAAGCGGTATCCATGTTAAACTCACAAGAAATCAATCTATCCATAAGAAACCTCCATTTTGCGGGATGTTAGATCATCCCAAAATATTTGAATGCTTCTCGGATTGCTTTCTCTTTTTCCGGCGGACACATGGGCTGTCTGGAATCCTCGGACTTCGGCAAATTGTAATTCTTGCCAACTTCAATCCCACATTTCCTCTTAATCTGTGAGATATAAAGATTGGATACCTTTAACCCGCTATGCTCCAGCACATAGTCTTTGATCTGGGTGTAGGTTGCCCCATCCTGAAATTCGGACATATCCATATCTTCCAAAGAGAACTCAACCCGAATCTTTTTCGAGTCGACCTCACCCTTGGAAAGCAAGACAACCGTCTCCACATGCCCCGTTCTACCAAACAGATCCACGCCCTTGACCTTGACCGTCTTATACTCCAATTCTTCCAGCACAGCACAGTCCCTAGCAGCAGTAGCGTGATTGCAGGATATCATAACTATCCTGTCAGGGGACATTTTTGCCATGTACTCCAGTGCGTCCCTAGTGCAGCCCTTTCTTGCAGGGTCAGCTATTATCACATCTGGTCGTTCGCCACGGCTGTAAAGTATCTCTGCTATCTTTCCTGCGTCACCACATATAAATTCCGCATTTGTGACATTGTTTGCTGCGGCATTTCGTTTTGCATTGTCTATCGCAGACTCTATTATCTCAACACCTATGAGCTTTTTCACCTTTTTGCTCATTGACAAACCGATCGTTCCTGCACCGCAGTAAAGATCAAGAAGAGTTTCCTTTCCTGTCAGCTGAGCATAATCTGCGGCAATTTCATAAAGCCGCTCCGCCTGAATTGTATTTACCTGATAAAATGACAGCGGTGATATCTCTATATCATTTCCACACATGGTATCGTGTATCGTGTTGCTTCCATACGCAGTAACAAGCTTCTGTCCGAGTATACAGTTAGTCTTTCGGCTATTCTCATTGAAAACTATACTCTTTATATCAGCATATTTTTTGCAAAGCTCACCCACAAGCGCATCAAATACGCCACGCTTTTTAAGGTCAGTTATAACAAGACAAACCATTATCTCACCTGAGTGTTCGCCACGCCTGAGATAAATATGCCTGAGCAGACAGCTTCCCGTTTCCTCGTTGTATGCCTTTATCTTCCGCTTGTTCACATAAGCCATTATTTCATCGGCTATTGCCTTGAATATAGCAGGCTGTAATGCACAATCAGTGTGATCGCATACATGATGAGAACGCCTTGAATAGAATCCGCAAACTGCCCTGCCGTCCTGCTCTGCTACAGGGTACTGAGCCTTGTTGCGATAACCAACAAGCTGTTTACAACCCTCAAAGCTGTCATATTCAGGATAAAGCTTACCAATACGCTCAAATGAATCCTTTATGAACTGCTCTTTTACACGGCATTCTTCCTCATAGCTCATGTGACGAAAACAACAACCGCCACACCTTGAATAAACAGGGCAATCGTTCTTCGTTCTTTCAACCGAACCACTTACAATATTTTCGATAATGCCATAGCAATACGTTTTGCAGACCTTGACTATCCTGCATTCGATAACGTCGCCAATAACAGTAAAAGGCACGAAAACAGCAATGCCCTCGTGCTTTCCTACTCCGTTGCCCTCATTTGTCATACCGCTTATTTCAAGCCTGATAATCTCATTTTTCTTTAGCATAAAATTCCTCTATCTCATTTTTTCGCTTAAGCATAAGCTCAAAATGCTTATTGTATTCCAGCGGAAATTTGTAATTGAACACACGCTCCAAACGTCCGCCCTCTTTGTCAACAAGCTTTGTCGAGCCACCTGCACCCATTGCAAGTATGGTCTGAACCTCTTCCATTATATAGATATTATACAAACTCTCGTGACCCTGCTTTGTCCAGCCTATATTTTCAAGATTTTCAAGCATATTCTTCTGTCTGTAGAGATAATAAGGCAGATAGCCGCTTTCAAGAAGTCTTTTTGTGGCATACTCTACCATTTTATCGGCTGGATTTTTCAGCACTTCCCTGTCACCGCTGTGATTTAGCCTAGCCGCACGCTTTATGGAAAGTGTGTGTACAGTGATATTCTCAGGAGCAAGCTCTATAAGCTTATCAATGGTATTCTCAAAGCTCTCCACTGTGTCTGTTGGCAGACCTGCGATTATATCAGTATTTATAGAGTCAAAACCAACTTTTCTTGCAAGGTCAAAGCTATCAAAAAACTGAGCAGTTGTGTGCTTTCTACCAATAGCCTCAAGAACGCTGTCATTCAAAGTCTGTGGATTTATAGATACTCTGCCACAGCCGTTTGCTTTAAGCACCTTCAGCTTTTCTTCAGTTATGGTGTCAGGTCTTCCCGCTTCAACAGTGTATTCACGGACAGTTGACATATCAAAGCTGTTTGCAATGACCTTCATAACTCTGTCAAGCTGAGCAGCAGTGAGCGTGGTAGGAGTGCCGCCGCCAAAATATACGGTGTCAAGCTTTAAACCAAGCTTTTTCGTTATCTTCGCAGTATAAACTATCTCCTCACACAGCTTGTTCACATACTCAGGGATAAGCTTCATACAGCCCTCGATAGATTGCGAAACGAAAGAACAGTAGGAGCATCTTGTGGGACAAAACGGCACTGACACATAAAGACTAAAGCTGTCCTTTTCAAGCTCATCGAGGACAGGCTTCTGGGTTATAGCAGTTTTGTATGCAATATCGCACTTTTCTTCGCTGCAAAGATACCTGCTCTCCATGGCTTTAAATATCTCCGCCTTGTTCATGCCCTCACTGAGCATATCATTCACACGCTTCACAGGTCTTATTCCCGTTATAACGCCCCATTTCGGCACAATGCCTGTTATCTCGCTCATTGCCTTAAAAAGAAGTCTTGACAGTGAAAGTTCCATGTCGCTTTCAAAATGCACAAACTCCTCTTTTTCGCAAGTCTTGCCGTCATATCTCACCTTAACGCTCAAACAAACATTGTCAGCGTTATCCTTTTTCTGAGCGAACACATAATCGTCCTCTGTATCTATGCTGTCAGAAAAAACGTGGGTAAAGAGCGTTGCAGGGATAAAAAGCTTCATTACTCCCTCAAGCTCATATTTATAATCGTTGCCGCTGAATATCAGAGTCATTTCAAAGCCTCCGCAGCCTGCCTGAGATATGGGTTATACTTTCTCTCAGCGTCAAGTGTCGTGACATTCATGTGACCTGGGTAAACAGTGAGATTTCCACCAAGGTCAGCTATTTTCATAAGCGACTTCATAAGGGCTGAGCTGCTTCCATCAGGCATATCAGTTCTGCCAACACTTCTTGAAAATAGGGTATCTCCCGAAAACATATTCATGCCGCATATGAAACAAACAGAACCGCTTGTATGTCCCGGCGTTTCCAACACGTCAAATTCAAGCTCGTCAAGCTTTAGTATATCGTCCTCTGTAAACACATTGACCTTGCCTGTGTAATTTCTGTGTCCTCTTATTCTGAAAAGATTAGCAAGCATTCCTGCGTCATCTGTAAGCTTAGGCTTATCCATAATGTGGATATACACCTCGCAGCCTGTCCTGTCTACAAGGTCAGCCACAGCACCGATATGGTCAAAATGACCGTGGGTAAGAAAGATCTTTTTAAGCGTAAGACCGTGACTCGCTATCTCACCGAGAATATAATCAGGGTCGGCAGGTGCATCGATAAGAACGCAGTTATTTTCTTCGCTTGCAACAATATAACTGTTCGTTTCACAAACACTCAATGGTTTGAGCCTATATATTTTCATTATCTGTCCTTTCTTATTTACCGCTTCTTTCAACAGAAATAACGTTCTTTATTTTCTGAAGCTTGTTTATAACATTGTTGAGCTGTTCCATTCCTGCAATGCTGACAGTTACGGAAAGCATTGCATTGCCGTTTTTCAGTTCCCTTGAGGTTGACTCATAGATAAAAATATTGATCATTGCAAGCGCTGACGAAACGTCTGCCAGCAGACCTATTCTGTCAACCGCAACGATATCCAAAGTACACTTGAAATAGCCCGTATGCTTTTCAGAACTTTCCCACTTAACATTTATCCAACGAGCGGCATTTTCAGGATCATCTTTCTGCGAAAGATAGTTCACGCAATCCTTTTTATGCACGGATATGCCGTGACCTCTCGTAATAAAGCCGACTATTTCGTCACCTGGAAGCGGATTACAGCACTGTGCAAACTTAATAGCGCAGTTGTCGATGCCGTCAACGATAACACCAGTGGAATTTTTGGAAGTCTTTATCTTATTTTCAAGGTCAGAAGTATCAGGCTGAGCCTTTTCACCATATTTCTTATTATACTCAGATTTCAGCCTTTGCATCACCTTTGAAAGCTGAACACCACCGTAACCTATGGCTGCAAAGAAATCATCAAGAGTATCACAACTGTGTCTGTGCATATCCATTTTGAGAAAGTCCTCAAGTTCTTCCTCAGGCACTCTTATATTATTTCTGCGGAACTCTCTTTCAAGAGCATTTCTGCCCTCAAAGATATTTTCCTCTCGTCTTTCCTTTTTGAACCATGAACGTATCTTGGATTTGGCTTCATTGGTCTTGCAGATATTAAGCCATGAACGGCTTGGACCATGACCTTCAACGTTGGTAGTAAGTATCTCGATTATCTCGCCTGTTTTTATCTGATAATCATAAGACACCATTTTCTTGTCTACCTTTGCGCCGCACATCTTATGACCCACCTGTGTGTGGATAGCATAAGCAAAGTCGATAACAGTTGATCCGACAGGCAGTGTTATCATATCGCCCTTTGGAGTGAAAGCAAAGACGTCCTCAGGGGCAAGGTCATTTTTGATAGCCCTTACTATTTCCTCAACGTCGTTTGACTCCTGCTGTGACTCGATTATCTGTCTTATCCATGCAAGGCGCTGATCGTCCTTTGAGCTACCCCTTACGCCCTCTTTATATTTCCAATGGGCGGCGATACCATATTCAGCCGTTCTGTGCATTTCCCATGTTCTTATCTGAACCTCGAAAGGTATTCCCTCTCTGCCGATAACAGTTGTGTGAAGAGATTGATACATATTAGCCTTAGGCGTGGAAATATAATCCTTAAATCTGTTTGGGATAGGTCTGAACATATCGTGGATTATTCCAAGTACGTTATAGCACTCAGTAACTGTATTGACGATAATTCTTACGGCATAGCGATCATATATCTGATCTATCTCCTTGCCGTCACGATATACCTTTTTATAGATACCATAATTGCTTTTAACTCGACCCTCGATAAGGGGAACAGGGTCAAAATCCTTTTCAAGCCTGTCATGTATCTTATGCTTGATGTTTTCAACAAGCTGTTCACGGCTGCCCTTTCTAAGCTGCATTTGCTCGTCTATCTCGGCATAAGCATAAGGATCAAGATAGTAAAAAGCAAGATCTTCAAACTCATCTTTAATTGAGCGTATTCCAAGACGGTGAGCTATCGGTGCATAGATGTTCATTGTTTCATGGGCGATAGTTCTGCGTTTTGAATCTTTGCAATAATTAAGAGTACGCATATTGTGAAGTCTATCTGCAAGCTTTATGATAATAACACGAATATCCTCGCTCATTGCAAGGAGTATTTTTCTGATATTCTCAGCTTTCTGCTCGTCTTTGGTGAAAGTTTCTACCTTTTTCAGCTTTGTAACGCCATTTACAAGCATTGCAACGTCTGAGCCAAAATTCTTCTGTAATTCTTCAAGAGTGCATGGAGTGTCCTCCACAACGTCATGAAGAAGTGCTGCACAAATAGTATCAGTATCCATGCCAAGCTCCAAAAGAATATATGCAACAGACAGCGGGTGGGTTATATACGGCTCGCCAGACTCTCTTTTCTGATTTTGATGATACTTTTCAGCAAGTTCATAGGCGGAAACGATTTTTGACAGATCGTACTGCCTCTCGCCATCAAGTATTTTCTGAATAAGTGCATCAATGGAACACACCGACCTCTCACCTATATGCTCAGGCTTTGAAGCTTCAGGCACAGCGTCGGTATAGTCAGGCGAAGCCGTAGGAGCAGGCTTTTCTTCAAACTGCTCTTTAACCACGGCTTCGGCAGGAAGATCTTCTTCACTGACAGTTTTTATCTCAGGTATATTTTCTATCTTATCCATTTCAGCAGGATCAAGCAAAATATTCTCTTTATCTGACATTTTAGTTACCTGCCTTTCCAAGCATTTCATTCAGCTTAACAAGAGTTTCAGAGTCCTCAAGATTTACCTTTTGTTTCGGCACAACGTAGCTTATTTTCATAGTTGCGGGTCTGAACTCGATAAGACCCTTATCACGGAAAATATCAACGCAAATATGCAGTTTGCAATAATTCATGCTGTCGCCTGATATTTTCATGAAAAGATTATCCAACGTAATATTCTTAACTGCACTTATGTATTTATATACACCGATAAGCTCCTGCCTTGTCGGGATTATTTTTCTTATAAAACTTGCAGGAAGCTGTTCCCCGCGCATGAGCTTTTCATAACAATCCTTTGCCGCAAAATATCTTTCCTGCTTTACTCCACTCAATCTATGGTCGATAACTCTTATGGATATGGACTCACGGTTATTGAACACATTTATTCCAAGCTCCACGAGCATATCAAGCTTATCGCCAACTGCGAAACAAGCTTTTTCAGGTGCAAGGGAGAAAATAAGAGCCTGTCCTCTATAGCTTCCGTATGAAAACTCGATCTTTGTATGCTTGCCCTGTGACAGCGGTATTATCTTATCTACTCTTACTCCAAGCATTGCAAAAACTGGAGCAGGGTTCTCTGCACCAAAAGGCTCCATTGCTGCAAGACCCTTTACATTATCAAGGTTGATATCCTGCGGCATAAGAAGCTTATCCGCTATAAGCTCAACGCTAGGGAATTTCTCCATAGGATCGCTGTATTCATACACCATTTGAGTGAACTTTTCGATATTCTCAGCCTTCAGCGACAGACCTCCTGCACACTCATGTCCACCAAATTTATCAAGCAGCTCTCCGCAATGCTGAAAACACTTGAATATATTGAAGCCCTTTACGCTTCTCGCAGAGCCTCGTGCGTTTCCATCATCATCAATTGAGATTATAACATTCGGTTTTCCGTAAAATTCCAAAATGCGTGAAGAAACAATGCCAATAACTCCGTGGTGCCAGCCCTTGCCTGAAAGCACAAGCACTCTATGGTCAAGAGTCTCAGGGCGAGCGTTTATATGGTTTACTATTTCTGTCATTATCTCTGTTTCCGTCTGCTTGCGCTGGGCGTTAAGATTTAAAAGAGTGTCAACATAATTTTCAGCGTCCTCCGCGTCTTCGCTGAGAAGTGTTTTTACCGCTGTAAGTGGTGAGCCAAATCTGCCCGAAGCGTTTATAACAGGGGCAATCCTAAAAGCAATGCCTGTTGAGTCAAGAGCATTTCTATCAAGCTTTGCTTTATCTATAAGATAGTTTAGTCCCAATATTTCGGTGTTTGCAAGATATTCAAGACCACGCTTAACAATAGTTCTGTTTTCCCCTGTGAGTGGCACAACGTCCGCAACTGTACCGATAGCACAAATGTCGGCATACTGTTCCATAACAGTGTCGTAACTGCCACCGTCAAGTGCAGCACAAAGCTTGAAAGCTACACCAACTCCTGCAAGGTCTTTGTATGACGAAGGACAATCTGCACGATGCGGATTAACAATAGCCCTTGCCCTCGGAAGCTTCTCAGGCGGTTGGTGGTGATCTGTGATAACAAGTTCCATATCAAGCTCTGCAATACGTTCAGCTTCCTCAACCGCGGAAATGCCGTTATCCACAGTGACGATAAGCTTAACACCCTTTTCTGCAAGCATTTCAATAGCTTCCATGTTCATGCCATATCCAGCCTCACGCTCAGGAATATAGTACATAACGTTTGCGCCCATGCTTTCAAGATAATTGTAAAGTATAGTGGTGGACGTAACTCCATCGCAGTCATAGTCACCGTAAATACAAATAAGGTCATACTGATCAACCGCCTTGTTTATCACCTCGGCGGCTATAGCCATATCTTTTATAAGAAAAGGATCACTAAGTTCTTCGCCTTTAAAAAAATCAGCAAGGCTGTCAAAGTCAGTGAAACCCCTTGAAGTCATGACGTCTAGGGTAAGGCTTTTCAAGTCACACTTGTTCATAAACTCTGCAGTTTTCACAGGGTCAGGTCTGTTTATTCTCCATTTTTTCATATAGAAATAGTCCTTTACGCAAATTTACATTCATCATTCATTATACCACATAAACTGTCTTTTTTCAAGTAGCATCAAGAAAAAGTGTGAAATTTTAGGCATAAAAACAGCACCGCAGAAAACCCCGCAGTGCTGAAATATGGATCTATTATTATTTTGTCGTAGAAACTGCAACAGCGTTTCTGCCATATTTTTCATTACCTGTTGGTTTATCACCTACAGGACTGAATGTTGGAACGATCTTTTCGACCATTTCAACGTTATTTTCGTCATTGTTATAGCTTGCACGAGCAAGCTCTCCAAGCTGACCAAGGAATGTTTCTGTGTCAAACGGTATAGGCTTTCCGATATGGATAAGCTCATTGTCCGTTTTCATCATGCCCTCCTCTGCCATAAGCTTCTCCTCAAAAAGCTTCTCGCCAGGACGCAGACCTGAGTAAACTATTTTGATATCTACATCAGGCTTATATCCTGAAAGTCTGATAAGATTTCTCGCAAGTGTGTCTATCTTCACAGGCGCACCCATATCAAGGACAAATATCTCGCCGCCCCATGCGTATGTGCCTGCCTGAAGAACAAGGCTCACAGCCTCAGGTATAGTCATGAAATATCTTATGATATCAGGGTGAGTAACAGTAACAGGACCGCCTGCTTCTATCTGCTTTTTGAACAGTGGGATTACAGAGCCGTTGCTTCCAAGAACGTTTCCAAAACGAACTGCAACAAACTGTGTGCCATTTCTGTCCTTATTGCCAACGCTTTCGATCTTAATCGCTTCACTGCTCTCTATATTATCAACAGCTATCTCGTCCATCGGATCGTTCTCAAGCATACCGTCTGTCATTTCATCAACGTGTGCATGGAGCATAGGTAGAAGATCAGTTCTGCCTGCCTTGCTGATAGCGTCCATGCTCTGGATGACCATTTCGCAGAGTCTTTTACTTGCACCCATAATATTAGTAGGGTTTACAGCCTTATCAGTGCTTATAAGCACAAACCTCTTTGTGCCATGCTTCAAAGCGGCATAGGCTGTCTTGTATGTACCAACAACATTGTTTTTGATAGCCTCATTAGGGCTTGTTTCCATAAGCGGAACGTGCTTATGTGCTGCAGCGTGATAAACGATATCAGGCTTGTATTTTTCAAAAACGTCATTGATACGTCTGCTGTCACGAACAGAGCCGATAAGCGTCACAAGATTGAGTTTACTGCCATATTTACGTTTAAGCTCCTGCTCTATTTCATAAGCATTGTTTTCATAAATGTCAAATATGATAAGCTGTTTAGGCTCATGACCTGCTATCTGTCGGCAAAGCTCGCTTCCGATAGAGCCACCGCCACCTGTTACCAATATGGTCTTACCCTTAAGGTGCTGGAATATCTCGTCCATGTTTACTCTGATAGGCTCTCTTCCAAGCAGATCCTCGACCGCAACAGGCTTCATCTTGCTGAGAAGCACCTCACCATTTGTTATCTGATAAACGCCCGGAAGCTGTTTCATCTCACAGCCTGTTTCCTTACAAATATTAAGGATATCCCTTTTGTTCTCAGGTGATGCAGTTGGAATTGCAAAAAGGATCTGATCAATATTATACTTTTTGACACTTTCCATAATGCAATCACGGCCACCGACGATAGGAACTCCTCCGATATTTCTTCCCCACTTATTTGGGTTATCATCGATTATGCAGAGTGGTCTTGCATTTGCACGTTCGGACATCGTAAGCTCCTTAAGGATCATCTGACCCGAAGCACCTGCACCAATGACCATTGCATTATGCACTGCCACCTGATTTGTTACCTGTTTTGCTCTTAAAAGGGTGATATATCTATAGGCAAAACGCACTGCTGTTATAAGCACAAACTGAGTTCCCGCTCCTACTATATAGTAAGCCACAGGCATTCTCATGAAGAGTAATGTTATACCCACAGCCTGGAATATGGTAGTAACTATCGAGGCCAAAAATATCCTTGACAGTTCGCCGATGCTAGCAAATCTCCACAAACTATTATAAAGCTTGAACACAAAAAACACCACAACACAGAAAGCTGTATATATTGGAGCAAACTTTACATAGGCAAGCATATACTCCTTTGGTATTGCAGAAAAAGTAAGGTCAAATCTGATGAAAAGTCCGAAAATGTAGGATAGATTTACGGCAACAATATCATAGAAACACAGAAAGAATGCAATAAGCATCCAATGCTTTATCTTTTTGTTTTTCCACACCTGAACTGTGTTTTCACTTGTTTTCTCCATAAATAAAACATACCTCCGCTCAATTAAAGCAATGAATAAGATCACACCATGGCCACCCCTCAATGGCACAGTGCAGGCTATTTATAATATCATCAATATTTTTTCTATACTTAAAAAGCAAACATTCTTTCTTCGTCAGCCATCGCAGACATGAGTACTATATCAGAACGTCTTATATTTTCACTTCCAGATCTTTTAACTATAAGATCAAAATTAGGTTTTCTATCATCAAGATTATGAGCATCGCTTCCAAAGACAAAATCTCTGCCACTTGAAATAAGCTTATTAACAAAACGTCTAGTGGAAAAATGCTCAAAAGCTTCTGCATTTATCTGAAAAACTGCATCCACAGACATCAGACTTTTCAGATCTGACTTTGAATAAACGCCCATATATCTATGTACATGGGCGATTATCGGAATAAGCCTTCGAGAATTTGCTATCTCGTCTATCTCCTCGACGATCCAACTGTTATACTGAGTGAATGGTGGTTCAAGAAGAATAAGTCTTGTTCCGCTGATACACAGCTTTTCAAGTTCTCCTAATACGCTGATACCCTTTTCTATAGCCACCTCAGCACCAATATGTATATCCTTCACGGCAGGGGCAGCCGACATGAGCTTCTCATAAGCATTTTGACGTTTGACAAGATAACTGTCTAAAGAAGCTTCCCTGTGCATATAAAAATGCGGTGTTGCCACAATTATACCTATGCCCTGCTGTTTCATCATTTTTATCATTTTAAGTGATGTTTTGATGCTGTCAGAGCCGTCATCAATATTCGGCAGTATGTGGCTGTGATAATCGGTAGTCAATCTAACATCTCCATGTCATTTAACTTTCGGCAGAAGCATCCTTCCCACCGTATTTATAGCTGTAGTCATATTTATACTTGTAGCTATACTTGTATCCGTAATGAGAACCGTTCTTTGCGGAAATATCATTAAGAACGAAACCAAGCAGATTGCAATCGCCTATCTCAAGCTTCTTCATAGACTCCTCTATCTCCTGATATGTAGTTCTGCCATATCTTGCCACAAGAAGAACGCCTGCGACCTCGTCTGCAAGGCTCATTACGTCAGTTACAGGAAGCAACGGGGTTCCGTCGACAATAACATAATCATACTTATGCTGAACATATTCAAGCAATTCACGCATTTTCTCAGAAGCAAGAAGCTCTGACGGGTTTGGAGGCAAAACGCCTGATGTAAGAACAGCAAAATTGCCATTCTTGGTTTCATGCACACACTTATCAAATGTGCTTTCACCACTCAGTATTGTTGAAAGTCCAACATTGTTTTTTAACTTGAAGTTTCTGTGCTGAACAGGTCTTCTCATATCAGCGTCAATAAGAAGAACCTTATTTTCTGTTTCAGCCATTGAAGCTGCAAGGTTAGCAACTGTTACAGACTTACCCTCACTTGGATTAGGGCTAGAAACGACAACTATCTTATTTCGTGTTGTAGAAAGTGTAAACATAAGGTTTGTACGCATTGTTTTGTAGTTCTCTACAATATTAAACGGTATATCCTTATTATTGAACAGAAGCTGTTTTTTTCTGTCAGCAGAAGAACCTTCATCCTTTTTAGAAGTCTTTCCGCCAATATTCATTATCTCACCAACGATAGGCTTCTGATAAATGTCGCCAAGCTCATCAGAATTCTTTACAGTGTTGTCAAAGAAGTCAATAACAAGTATCACTAGAACAGCCACCATCAAGCCACCAACAAAGCCAAGGGCAACATTTTTAGTGGTGTTAGGAGAAACAGGTGTATTGTAAACTTCAGCATCACCTATCTTTTCAACTGAGCCTGCACCGATAACTCTTATAAGAAAGCTCGGAGCGACGTCAGCCATGATGTTACAAAGGTCAGAAGAAAGCTTTGCATTGGTTGTTGTGGCAGTTATCTGAAGTACCTCTGTCTGATTTACAGCGGTCATGCTATAAGCATTTCTCAGGCCGTCATTTGAAACCCTGCCGCTTGTTACAGTAAAATAAGGAGCAAGCTGTTCAGGAGTATACATTTCAAGAAGCTTATCGCTTACCTCGTTCATTACCGGGTCATCAGTAAGTATAACAATATAGGTCTGTACCAATGACTTTGAAGCGTTAATATCCTGTAAGTCAACATTAGTCTTATCTTGACCCGTTGACTGATTATCAGCACTTTTAACATACATTGAAACGTGTGACTGATACTGCTTACTCATAACAAATTTTGATACGAAAAGGGCCAGTATCGCACACACTATTGAAGCGGCAACGATATACCAAACCTTTCCGAGAAGTAGTACCAGAAGATCCTTGATAGTGTAATTTTTTTTCATTTGTATTATTCACCCTATTGTTGATATTTTCGTTATTTTTCCAAAAAATAAACCGTACAATAATAATTTTATCACATTCTATTCAAAAAGTCAACTTTAAACGATACGTTTTTTTGTATTTCAACAAAAAAATGGTTTTTTGTTATAACATACAATAAGATAAACAAAATCAGCCAAGTATTTGTTGGAAAATCATATAAGCTGACAGCTTAATTTAACAATTATGAATGGCTACTGTAAAAGCCGCCATTACAGTCGTTCCAAAACTATTTACCAGTCCCTGTATCATAAGTATGCCGAAATTCATGACAGATTGCTGAACTGAGGCAGCGGTCGACATTCGCACCACTTCACCAAAACTGCAATCCTTCCAAGATTTTTTCTTGAAGTATAGTCGCAAAAGAGGTTCTTTGGCAAGAGTGTAAAATCAAAGTCCCACACCTGACAGGATAATTATAACATAATCAGATGTCAACAACATTATTTTCATTGGAGTATGCAAAAGTTTCAAAATCTCATTGGAAAAGCACAATGTGATAGGCTCTGTCACCAAAGTAACAGAGCCTATGATCAGAAATGATATGTTCAGACAGCCTTTCAGGCGGCGTTCATTTCTTTCACCGAAACAATAAGAAACAAGCGAGCCACAGCCCATGCACAGACCTATTATGATCGAATAAAGAAAAGTAATGAGGTGTATGTGCCGCCCACAGCCGCAAGGGCGTTTTAGCCAAGAAATCTGCCAACAATAAATGTGTCGGCAATGTTATACACCTGTTGGAGCAGATTTCACAGTATCATCGGGCTTAAAAAAGCAAGAAGCAAGCTTGTGATACTGCCGTTTGTAAGATCTCTTTTCACTATCGTTCTATCTCGATACTCATACAGTTTGTACCACTAAGCTGACAACTAAGTTCATCAGGCTGATGCGTACCAACATAGAGGGTGAATTCTTTTGCAAACTGTTTTCTCTCGCCGATATCTGACACTGTTGTGAAAGCTTTGTCAGGTACTTCGATTTCAACATCAAGCTTTTCACCTTTTTTGGCAAAAATTCTCTTGAAGCCGCACAGCACAGGATAAGCCGGAGCATTATCACAATGTGATTTAATGTAAAGTTCGATAACATCACATGTATCGGCACCGTTATTTTCTACCTCTACATTGACTTTGCCATCGTCATAACTAAGCGATGTAACAACAACATCTCCATAAGTAAGACCATAGCCGAATGGATAAAGAATGTTATCTCTCGTATACCTATATGTTCTATCAGACATAGCATAATCAGTAAAGCAAGGTAGCTTGTCGGCGCTATTATAGAATGTAACAGGCAGTTTTCCTGATGGCGACACTTTACCAAAAATAATATCCGCAATAGCCTTGCCGCCCTCTGAGCCCGGATACCATGCGTGAATAAGAGCGTCACAATCATGCTCGATATTTATTGAGCTTCCTGCCGCACATACCACTATCATAGGCTTGCCGATCTTTGCGACACGCTTTATAAGCTCACGCTGACTTTCAGGAAGTCTTAGATCGTTCTTGTCACCTGATGAAAACTCATTACCTGTGTCGCCCTCCTCGCCCTCGATAGTGGCGTCAAGACCAACGCAAAGTATCACAACATCAGAATTTGCCGCTGCCGCCTCAGCTTCGGCGTATCTATCTCCTGCCTGTGCAAGACCCGATACTCTGTCCTTATACAAGTGACAGCCTTCAGCATAAAGCACCCTGCCATCAAATGCGTCCTCGATACCCTCAAGGAAAGTAACATACCTGTCGGCTGTGCCGTTATAATTGCCCTCGAGAGCCGCTCTGCTGTCCGCATTTGGACCTATTACAGCGATAGTTGATATTGATTTTTTGTCAAGCGGAAGAATACCCTTGTTTTTGAGCAACACCATGGACTTCACTGCACACTGGTAGGATACAGCTTTATGCTCAGGACAAGAAACAACGCTGTATGGTATGTTGTCATATTCCGTTGACTTGTCAAACATGCCAAGTCTTATGCGAGTTCTCATAAGAGCAACACAGGAAGCCCGGATTTCATCTTCTGTCACAAGCCCCTTGTCAAGAGCAGAAAGCAGGTGTACATACGTACAACCGCAGTTCACATTACAACCTGCTTTAAGTGCCATTGCGGCCGACTCTACAGGAGAAGACGTCACCAAATGGTGTTCGTGGAAATCCCTTATTGCCCAGCAATCAGAAACAAAATAGCCATCAAAACCCCATTTGTCGAGCTTGCCCATTAGAAACTCACTAGCACATGACGGCTCGCCATTCACACGATTATAAGCACCCATTACACCCTCGACCTTTGCTTTTTTCACAAGCTCCTCAAAGGCGTAAAGATAGGTCTCTTCAAGGTCTTTCCAATTAACCTCTGCATTAAATTCATGGCGAACAGCCTCAGGTCCGCTATGTACTGCAAAATGCTTTGCACAAGCGGCAGTTTTCAGTACCTTGCCACTGCCCTGCAAGCCTTTTACATATGCCTTGCCGCACTCTGCGGTAAGATAAGGGTCTTCACCGTAAGTCTCATGACCTCTGCCCCAGCGTGGATCTCTGAATATATTTATATTAGGTGCCCAAAGGGTAAGACCTTTGTATATATCCCTGTCATCACGCTTTGAATACTCATTATACTTGGCACGAGCTTCTGTAGAGGTTATATCTGCCACTTTGAACACAAGGTCGGTGTCAAACATAGCCGCAAGACCTATTGCCTGTGGAAACATGGTGGCAACACCGCTTCGTGCAAGCCCATGGATACCCTCATTCCACCAGTTATAGGCAGGAATGCCGAGCCGCTCAACAGCAGGAGCGTCATATCTAAGCTGTGAAGCCGCCTCCTCTACGGTCATTTCATTTACAAGTGCTTCAGCTCTTTCCTGAGCTGAAAGGCTTTCATTGAGATAATTTTTCATATATCCTCCTTGCACATTACGTCAATTATATCATACAAAAAAATTATACACCATGACATGACATCGTGTCAAGACATATAATTATAATAATTAATGTAGAATGTAGTACTACAATAGATATTGGACAAAATTAAGAAAAAAGAAAAGAGAGATAGGCAAAAAT
>OBHU01000968.1_pt1 | contig 17395 bp, 8 predicted proteins | sample 1519071 | NCBI WGS metagenome assembly OBHU01 (sample SAMEA2452135, study PRJEB22498) | human gut metagenome
ACGATGTCGGAAGGAATATCCGTCACACCGATACGATTGCGAATAGTATTAAGGGCTTCTTCTGCCGTCATACCACAGTCTTCTACTTTAGCGGTCGCACTTCCGGTAGCTTCAAAAGAGGCTTCGGCAAAATCAAGGTAAAGTTGCGTAGCACGGATAAAGACGGTTTGAGCAATCTTTTGCAGGAACGGTTTGGTTGTTCCTAACGTTTGATCATGGCGATAGTTTGCTTCCGGCCATAAAAACTTCCGGCACATAAATCCTGATAATTGTCGTCCGTTGGTATGTTTCGAACTTCCATAGTTATTGTAGGCTGTGCAACCTCTCCACAAACGAATGTAATAGGGCTTGCCACTTGCATAGGTTCCCCAAGTATCACCAGGAATAAGAATGTTGTTGTAGAAACGAGGATCACGATCAATGAAAGCATGTTCCGGGTCGAATTTGTAACCCGACCGGGTATCATTAATCGGATAATAAATACCATCCGCTCCTTTGCGCTCGTACATATTTACCGCATTCAGTGTAGGACAAGAAATAGCGAATGATTCCGAGCCGGTTCCTCCCGTCATATCAGCATAAAGCCAGAAAGCACGTGCGGTCTTGGAACGATCGCTATCACTGGGTATTCTGCGTCGCCACCAGATAGTCTCTACACGCTTGAGTTCCGTATCGGGAAACCAAAACAGGTTCATATACTCATCGGCAGTTGCCAGTCGTACACCTGTTTTCGCTTCATTCTGCTTCATATAGGTGATAGCTGCCCATGCAGCCTTTGCAGCAGCCTTTGCACGTTCCTGATCATAGCTTTTTATTTGAACAGAGTTCAGGTCGTTCTGCATCAATGGACTGGCGTCATAAAGCAAAGCCATCTCTTTGAATGCCAGAGCTGCTAATTTAGTAGGACGGCCATACTGGTTATCGGGCCAAGTGTCAGGTAGCATGGAAATGGCTTGATCTATATCGCCTATCATCCATGCACTACTTTCATGATAGGTGACACGGGGAATATCGTCGTCACCACCGGCAAATACTTTATCCAGAATCGGCATACCTCCATAGCGTTTGATGACGTTGAAATAGAACCAAGCACGATAAAAATAAGCCTGTCCCAGAATTTCATTACGTTGCTCTCCCGTCAATGGTACTTTATCAATATTAGCAATGACCCGATTCACTATGCGTATGGAAGGAAGTGCCTTACCAATGGGAGTATTGTTGCCATTTCCGATCTCTGTCACATTGGCCGCCTTATCGGTAGTCAACCATGCCCCGGAAAAAAACTTGGCAAAAACGGTTTTATTGTATGTCGCAGACATTTCATCCGCCATTACACCTACATACGTGCGTTGATTCTTTCCATCATCTGCACCTTCAAATGTGTTATAGGCTTCCAATTTAGGATATACTTGATCCAAAAATCCACGGATGGACTCATAACTGCTATATACAGCCTCTTCCGTCAGCCCACCGGAGTCTTCGCGCTTATCCAGAAAGTCTTCGCAACCTGCCAAAAACAGGAAGAGTAGTCCAACCACTGCGTATTTATATGTTTTCTTCATTGAATTCATCGTTTTAATAGATTAAAATGAAACTCGCACGCCCGAAGTAAACGAACGTAAGATAGGATATTTGGCTTGTTCGCCCTCGGGGTCAATACGGTCGTCGCCGCCCCACCAAGTGAGTAAATTGTTTCCGGTGACGTAAACTTGCAAACTCTTCAACCCTACCGTTTTCAACCACTTCTTGGGCAGATTGTATCCTAATTCCATGGTTTTCAGTCTCAAGTACGAGAAGTTTTGATAGCGGTAAGTACTTTCGGTTCCATTAAAAGCACCGTCATTTGTCAGGTGCAAAGCGGGTGCTCTCACACCGCTAGTATTGGCTGTTTCTGGTGTCCACGCATTCATCACATCAGGCTGCGCATTAATTTTCCCGGATTTAAACGAAGCGGAATAAACAGAATTTACCAATTTATAAACACCGGTAGGCGCATAAAACATAGCACTGAAACTCAACCCTTTCCAATCAAAGCCCAGATTCAAGCCATACGTGTGTAACGGATAGTTGAGCTCGTCTACTGCCACTTTGTCCTGACCATTGAGAATTCCATTGGAATCGAAGTCAATGTAGATAAAGTCGCCAGGCACCACCTGACCGGGAGCTACCGAATTGATGGAACCGGTCTGCGCATTATTAAATACATCATCGATAGTTTCATAATTACCCACCGCCAAGTAGCGGTTTTGATGCCCGATAGGTTTTCCCGCCTCTTTCAAATGGTTGGGACCGTTGACAGGGTCATCGCGAAATACTACCCTATTCTCGCTCGAGGCCAATGTGAAACCTACATGATAACGGAAATCGGAACCTATTTTATCGTTGTAATGCAGTTCTAACTCAAATCCATGGTTCTTGGTGGAACCAATGTTTAATGCATTGAACTTGGCTCCCGTAATGAAAGAAGTAGTTTGAGGCTCCATCAGAATGTCTTTACGTTTTTCGTCAAAAAGATCGAGCGTGATGTCAAGCTTGTTCCACAATCCAATCTCAATACCCAGATTTTGTTTCGTTGATTTCTCCCACGTGGAATTGAGGTTGGCTACATCTCCTTCATGATACAAAGGCCCCCAAATCTGACCGGAAGCATCTGTACCCAACGTGATGTTGCCGTCCGAAGTAAACTGCTGTATATAGTTCCACCTCTTGGCACCTGCATCGGAGCCTACCTTACCCCACGAATAACGGAACTTGGCATTTGTAAGTACCTTGCCTATACTTTTCTTGATAAACGGTTCTTCCGAAAGCCGCCATCCCAAGGAGAACGAAGGGAACAAACCAAACCGTTCTCCACGGGCAAACTTCTCGGAACCAGTATACGAGATATTCATTTCCGTAAGGTAACGCTCTTTCCAGTTGTAGGTGACACGCCCCACCCAGTCTTCATTGTAGTTAGGGAAACGCATATATTGGGTATTGTTCTCCGTGTACCTTTCGTCATAGATTTTACGGTTGACCAAAGCAAGCGCACTTACATTATGATCGTTGAAAGATCGATTATAAGCAACAGAAAATTCATAATAGAAACGACGCGTATAGGCATCCAATCCGTCCCACATAGTCACACCGGGAGGCAGAGGCACCGATTCGGAAGTCGGAAGCCTTTTATCTTCTATCATCGGATAGGTGATGGTCCCATCGGTATTGACCACCGGATTGGCATAATCATAGACTCGGTGATACCGGACAATGGATTTTAAGGCTTGATCGGCAGAGCCTCCTCCACGATAAACATCGGTATTGGTAGTCGACGAAGACGAATAAGATACTTTTGCAGCCACTTTCAATCCTTTGGTGATGAAATCCAGTTTCTGCTCCAAAGATGCATCATACCACCCCTGAAACGTTTTACGAAGTTTGGCACCTCCCAGATTCATGTTGGCCACCGGATTCTTTTCTTCATCATCACCCCAATTGCCATCAGAATACATAATCGGATGGTCGCTAGTGGATTCGGTCAGAATACGATTAAAGGGACTGTCGTTATCAATCGACTTGTTACGATAACCCATGCTACCGGCTATGTTAATGGATAGCTTGGTAGACTTGGTGAAGTTGAAGTCGAAATTCGACCGCCAATTGTACCGTTTGTAGGTATGCCGCGGATCAAAGTCGTCATTCTTTTTCAGGTCGTAAATATCTCCATCACCCTGATAACCCGCCGAAGCAAAATATTTCATATAGTCGGTTCCACCACGTATGTTGATATTATAGTTTTGAGTAAATCCGCCCGTTATCAATTCATCCCACCAGTTAACATAGGGAAACACATCGTTGTAAGCTCCATAGTTGCCTTCTGCATAGGCTCTGCTCCATGCATCAATGGTAGATTGTGGTATCAACTTGTCCCAACTGGCATCGTTGGCCATTGCCATGTTATAGGCCTGCATGGCAGTAACGTGATCAGCAAGCTTCATGCTTGTGGTCGGTGATTTAAAAGTGTAATTGGCAGAAAAGTTGATGACCGGAGCCGTATCAGTACCTCTCTTGGTTGTGATAAGGATAACGCCATTACCACCACGAACACCATAAACAGCTGTTGCCGAAGCATCTTTCAACACGGAGATACTTTCGATTTCGTTCATGTCAACATCATTCATGTTACGCTCGATGCCATCCACTAACACCAACGGATCGGTATTGTCCCAAGTACTTTTCCCACGAATATACATTTTAACCTCATTGTCGCCCGGCATGCCCGACGAATTGATGGCTACCACTCCATTAAGCTTTCCTTGCAGCGCTTCGGATACCGAGTTTACACTACCACCTTTCATCAGTTCGTTACCACCGGTTTGCGTGATGGAACCTACGCTGGTGACTTTCTTCTGCACTCCATAACCCACCACTACAACTTCCTCCAATTGCTTACTATCCTCTTCCAGAGAGATAATAGCATCCTTTTTCAAGTCAGCTACCTTTAAAAGTATCTCCCTATATCCGATATAAGAAATCTTTAGCACAGCATCGGGAGTCGCCGTTAATGTAAAATGACCATCCACATCGGAAATGGTTCCATTCGAAGTTCCCTCAACGGTGATATTCACACCGATCAAAGGCTCATTACTTTTTGCGTCTACTATTTGCCCTTTGATGCTGTGATTTTGTCCCCAAAGCAAAGGAGGAGAAAGCAACAGGGACAGAAAAAGCAGGCACATCCACTTTAGTTTCATGCTTTGATGTCTCATAGTGATTCTATTTAATTAACAAATTTATTATGAAGCGAATTAGCATTTTAATATATTACGCCTTTCGCCTATTAAAATATATCATTCAATCAATGACCTCATCATATTCTTTCCCAAGGAGAGAAAGAATATGATAAAGATTTGCCTTATTATATTTTGTTACGCAGTTCTCTTAATAGTTTAAGCTTGGCTGGAATATTAAATTTACCATCTGCCGAGTCGCCGGCATACCAAGTTGAGAACACTCCTTCTTGGGTATCATATAGTGCATCACGCGCCTCTTCCAATCGCCGGATAGCAATATCCAGGTTTTCTGCGCGCTTACTACTTTCTTTTTCTTTATAAGCAGAGACAAAATGATATAATGAATGGCTCAATGCTGCCATATAATGACAAGGAGCAGCCAAATTATCCCTAAAAAAACGTTGGTCTTGCTTTGGCAAACGTTTTAAAAGATTCTCACAACGTTGAGAGACTTCCTCAAAACGCACAGCTGTCTTTTTCATACCTGCAATCAATGAATCAACTTGGTTATTGCCATCAATGCGGAATGAACGTCCGGGAACCCGTTCAAATCCTATGTCATAGAGCGGATTCGGAGAAAAATCGCTAAAACGTTTACCTATCTGATCGAAAACACGGGAATAACGCAAATCCTGGAATATAAACTGACGTTCCATTCCCGGAAATTCAGACGGTTTCTGCTGCCAATAAGCATAGTAATAGTCGTGATAAAGCTTGGCTACTTCTTCAGCATATTTTTGTCCAAAATATTGAGAACAAAAATCAATCAAGAAAGAATCTGTATTATATGCTTGCATATCCCACATCATACGAGCATTAGCGGACATTTCCATCACAAACTCCCTTAAATTACCGGCATTAACCACCGAAAAAGTTAGCGGACCGCGGGTATTCACATAACGATAATTGGCTTCCATTTTCCAAGGGCCTTCTGCAGGAGCCAGATGGGCGCCGGTTGAAGTAAATTGGAGATTCATATAATAACCTAGCTTCACTTGTTTCGTCGTATCGAATGAGACCAAATCATCATAAGGATAATGATCTCTCCGTCCTGCAACAAAAGTCCAGAGCATATTTTTACCAGTTGGAGGTTGTAAATAACCTTTAGCCAACAAATCAGAAAGCTCATCATAAAAGGTCATTCGCACGAAAGGATCCTCTTCACCGGTTGCTTTTTTTATCATAGCCAGCTGTATACGGATCATACGGTTAATAATATCTGCACGTTCCTTATCATCTTTCGGCGCATCAGAGAAGGCGGCCCAAAAAGGTTGGTCATTTACACCACGAAAAGCAATCTGCCACAAGTTTTCCTGTTTGTTGCGACATACCGTCTCTATACTATATTGCCAAAACTCAATCAAAGCTTTCTCATTCGACAAAAGTAGCTCCGGTGGTTCGACGCCACGTACTTTTCGCCAATATCCTGCCCAATTCATTAAATTATTGTTGCAAGCAACATGATGGTGAGAAGTTAGTACAAGTCCATATTTGCGTAATAAAGCAGCCTGACTATTCAGTTTATAATCAGGATAAGTAACCGTTGCCTCTAATTCTACCGTATTCAGTTTTAACCGAAGCATCGTTTCAAGCCACAGCTCATCATTCTCTTTTGACAACCGCCTCCAAGGTTTGAACAAATCTGTATCATTAGGAAACCATGCGCGATACCTGACTTGTGGTGACTTCTTAAAATAGTCAAAGCTCGATTTTATCTCTACCTGTTTCTTATACTGTGGTTCCCACGAGCAAAAATACCATAAGGGCGGCACTCCTAAAAATAACTCGCTAAAAGTATAAATGGCATAAATAGCTCCACGCATATCCTTTCCATGAAGATAAATGCGCTTTTCTTCCGGGCTACAATATACCCTGTGAGATTCAAAACCATCCAAAGGACGGATAAATCGTGACTGAAACAAAGGGTTATCCACCGCCTCATTTATAATAACAATATCGATTTGCTGTGTATCATCAGTATTCTGAAAGATTTCAGGTTTATAATGCATCACCTTCTCAAAATCTTTGCATAAAGTTTTTGCTGCCAATTTTACTGGCTCCATTTCGTTCTTGGATAGTAGAATCTTGAAATTTCCTTTCTGCAGCTTTAAAGAGGAATTTGTATCTATTGCCAGAGACGGGATGGAAACCCCAAATAAAGCAATTAGATGTAATAAGAATAATCTGCTGTAGTTCTTCATACTTTTCACGGTTCTTTGTTGATTTAAGCCATTTACATTCTTCGTTAATCGAAGCATAGGCAAAATTAGAAATTACCTACCGAAAAGTATAAGGTTACACCCGCTGTATAATAAAAATATAGGGTTTTATAACCCATATAGCACTATTAATCAATTATTTATCATTTCACAACAAGGGTGAAAATATAGGGATTCGCACATCCTTATATAACCCTAAAGACCTATTTTTCTGACATCTTTTTCAAAATTTGCAGGATCAACTGCTTTATTTCGAGTGCGAACTCTATAATTATAAACTGTATTCACAGAATACCCCAAAATCTCCGAAATCTGTTCAGATTCTGTAATTCCCAACCGGATCAAGGCAAAAATACGCAAGGTAGAATTTAATGCACCTTTATTTTCCAGAACAAACTTATCATCTGGTTGAAGCAATGAATTGAAGCTCTCGACGAATGTCGGGAACAGAGACAAAAATGTCCGGTCAAAATCGGCAAATGCACTTTTCCTGTTAAAATCCGAATTCAGATTATGAATCATCGAGGAAAGAGAATCATACTGTTTGCTATCCAGTTTTTGCTGTCCTACTAATACAAAATTATCGAGCTGGTTGACCAGTTTAAAAGTAGCATCCAGATAATGTCCTATATAAGAGTTCTTAATCCGGTTTGCTTCTGACAATTTCAAATTCAACTTTTCCAATAATTGGCGAGAACGCCGCAGATGCTTCATCTGCATCAAAATGTAAATGATAGCTATTATTAATACAACCGCAAAAACAGAACTTAAAATAAAACTATCTTGAAAAGTCTGCCGTTTAACCTGCTCTATACCCAGTTTTTCCCCAACAAAAACAGGGAACAATGTTCCGATAACGTTAATCCTGTGACGCGTTCCATAAAAAGTTGCGTCTTCAAAAGCCTCATTTATATATTCGGAAGCAAGATTCACATCATTTTTATAGTAGTATAGCATAGTCGCCAGTCCTCTCATAGACACTGATTCTTTTGTGGCACTACGGATATCATTTACAGCCGCCTTCACATAATAGTGAATAGCCTCATCATTCAGTCCCAATTTACGGTTGACATACGCCATCGTGGACAAAAGAACAGAAAGCGTTTCCGTATCAGTAGTATCACATAGTTCCAAAGAGCGTTGATAAAGTTGTTTTGATTTAGCTAACTTATCTTCTTTCAGAGCTACTTTTCCTCTTACATAATAGATTGTCGACGAATCGGAAAGATAAGGCAAACTTTCCATCAAAAGTTCATTCCCTATTTGATTATACCTGGATGAAAACACATTGTCCTTAGTATAATCTGCCAAATCGTGGTAAACACGTCCAAAGCTAATATAATAGTCTGATAAGACCTTTGCAGGCAGTACTTCTTTATCAATTCGAATAGAGGAAAGCGAATCGATAGCTTCTTTAAAAAAGCCTCCTCGCGCTAAAATATATCCCAATCGGGTTCTGGCATCTACTCTATATGCGGAGCTGTCTATATCATTAGCTATCCTACACAACTGGGTAGCATAATGAAAGGCCGAATCAAAAGAATATAACTTAAATTCATTATACAAATCTACATTGACCTGAAACTTTTCTTCACATGTCATCCTGTTCGAATTAGTATTCAAGAAGTTCCGGATAGAATCTATATCATTCAATTTCATTTGATTATACACATCTTTCTGTTGCAAAGCGAGTGACATTTGCCTAGCAACTTCCTCTCTATATTGAAATGGCTTTCCACTTGTACAACCCATATAAAATATAGAAATAATAATAAAGAATATTATCCAAAAGTCCCAAACGTATTTTTGTCTATGTTCCTGCATAAATATCAAATAAGAATAGATTAACAATCATCGGTCATACAAAAATATATAAAATCTCATATAAAAGAAACTTTTAAGACTATTATATTTTTGTATCCTGATATTACATTACAAAGGTGTACATTATTTCCAATATCATATAAAAATAACGGTTCAATAAAGAATAAAAATCAGTCAATTCCCCTTTTATACCACCAAAAACTCTTTAATTTGATCAAAAAGAAGAGAATTTATTGTTTTTTGAACGGCAAATTTCCTTTATTCTCTTTTAATTCCCCTTTCTTTGCAATATCCTTTTAATAGAATTTATATCTAATAACTAACTATATTTTTATACCATGAACATGAAAAAGAATTTTCTAACAATGCTGCTTGCATTGGCTTTATGCGGTTCGACTTTTGCTCAATGGAAACCTGCCGGTGACAAAATCAAAACATCGTGGGGAGAACAGCTTGACCCTAAAAACGTATTGCCGGAATATCCGCGTCCTATCATGGAGCGCAACGACTGGAAAAACCTGAACGGGCTTTGGAAATATGCAATCACTCCCAAAGGTACTCCTGCACCTGCTGCTTACCAAGGCGATATTCTTGTTCCTTTTGCCGTAGAATCGTCTTTATCAGGCGTAGGCAAAATGATAAACGAGAAAGAAGAACTGTGGTACCAACGTACTTTCGACGTTCCTTCTGCCTGGCGTGGTAAACAAATCCTGTTGCATTTCGGTGCGGTAGACTGGAAAGCAGAAGTTTGGGTGAATGATGTAAAAGTAGGCGAACACACAGGCGGATTTACTCCTTTCTATTTCGATATTACTTCTGTACTTAATAAAGGAAATAATGACTTGGTAGTAAAAGTATGGGACCCTTCAGATCGTGGTGAACAACCCAGAGGAAAGCAAATAGCAAATCCTCATGGCATTTGGTACACTCCGGTTACAGGTATCTGGCAAACAGTGTGGTTGGAACCGGTAGCAACACAATACATCACTAATCTGAAAACTACTCCTGATATTGACAATAATTCTGTTAAGGTAGAAGTTGCCGCTAATACAACTTCAGCAGACAAAGTGGAAGTAAAAGTATTCGATGGCAAGAACCTTGTAGCCAAAGGCGCAGCGTTGAACGGAGTACCTGTTGAACTGGCAATGCCTGCTAATGCTAAACTGTGGTCTCCAGACTCTCCTTTCCTCTACAACATGGAAGTGACTCTGTATAAGGACGGAAAAGCAATAGACCAGGTAAAGAGTTATACGGCTATGCGTAAATATTCTATCCGCAAAGGTCAGAATGGCATCACTCGCCTGCAATTGAACAACAAAGACTATTTCCAGTTCGGTCCGCTCGACCAGGGATGGTGGCCTGACGGTTTGTATACTGCACCAACAGACGAAGCATTGGTTTATGACTTGAAGAAGACGAAAGACTTCGGCTACAACATGGTACGTAAGCACGTCAAAGTAGAACCTGCACGCTGGTACACTCATTGCGACCAATTAGGATTGATCGTATGGCAAGATATGCCGAACGGTGGTCCTAGCCCACAGTGGCAGGCACGCAACTATTTCAACGGTACGGAAGTGATTCGTTCTGCTGCTTCTGAAGCTAACTACCGCAAAGAGTGGAGAGAAATCATCGACTGTCTGTATTCTTATCCGAGTATCGCCGTATGGGTTCCTTTCAATGAAGCATGGGGACAATTCAAGACTCCGGAAATCGTAGCATGGACTAAAGAATACGATCCTAGCCGCCTAGTGAATCCTGCCAGTGGTGGTAATCACTACACTTGTGGCGATATTCTCGACCTTCACCACTATCCGGGTCCGAACATGTTCCTTTACGATCCGAGACGTGCAACAGTGTTGGGCGAATACGGAGGTATCGGTCTGGTAATAGAAGGAAACACTTGGGTGAATGACAAGAAAAACTGGGGTTATGTGAAGTTCAATACATCGGACGAAGTAACGAACGAATACATTAAATATGGCAAACACCTGTTGGAATTGATCCAGAAAGGATTCTCTGCTGCCGTATATACCCAGACAACAGACGTAGAAGGTGAAATCAACGGTCTGATGACTTATGACCGTAAAGTTATCAAGATGAATGAAGCTAAAGTCAGAGAAATCAACCAACAGATCTGTAACTCTCTGAATAAATAGGAAATAGCAAATTAAATAAATACTCTTTTCCTTGTTGAATATCAAGACAGCACCTTTGAATTTTTAAATTCGAGGTGCTGTATTTTCATTTATAATAAGAAAGCTCTCCCATTGTCATCAGTCAGAGAGCAATGTTTCATTTAAAGGAGATTTTTATGAACAGCAAGCATATCTTCTTATCCACCTTAGTCGGTCCCTTAGTAATTCCGTCACTCAATGCAGCCGAAACCAACAGACCCAACATACTATTTGTCATTTCTGACGACCAGTCTTACCCGCACGCATCGGCCTATGGTTCACCCATAGCTAAAACACCGGCATTTGATTTTATAGCCCGTAACGGCTGGTTATTCAACAATGCGTTCGTTACTTCTCCTGGAAGCAGCCCTTCGCGAGCTTCTATCTTAACCGGACTTTATCCCTGGCAAATAGCAGAAGCAGGCACTCATGCTTCCTCCTTCCCTGCCGAATATAAATGCTTTCCTGATATTTTGGCGGAAGCAGGTTATCATGTTGGCTGCACAGGGAAAGGATGGGGCCCCGGCGACTGGAAAATATCGGGACGAAAGCATAACCCTGCAGGTCCGGAATACAATAAAAGACACATTCAACCTCCTTTCAAAGGAGTGTCCAATACCGATTATTATCAAAACTTTAAAGAATTTCTCCACGCCAGAAAGGAGAAACAGCCTTTCTATTTCTGGGTCGGTTCACGTGAGCCGCATCGTCCTTATGAAAAGAATAGCTGGAAAAAAGCCAATAGAAAACTGACCGATGCAAAAGTTCCTTCTTTTCTTCCCGATAAGGAGGCCATAAAAGGAGATTTATTAGACTATGGAACGGAAATAGAATGGTACGACAGCCAATTATCCCGTATCCTTGACACATTGAAAGAAGAGGGCGAATTAGAGAATACCCTGATTATTGTCATGGCAGACAATGGAATGCCTTTCCCCGCAGCCAAAGCAACTTGTTTTGAATATGGTATCCATATTCCAATGGCTATATGCTGGATAGGTAAGATTAACGAAGGAGGTATCAGCGATGAATTTGTAAGTGGCGTCGATTTGGCCCCAACGATCCTTGATGCAGTCGGTATACCAAATAAAGGGCAAATGGCAGGTATCAGCCTACTACCCTATCTTCAGAAAAAGAGAAAAGACACAGGAAGAACGATGGTTTTTGCAGGAAGAGAACGTCATGCTTCTGCGCGATATAATAATTGGGGATATCCGAGCCGTGCATTAAGAACAAAAGATTTTCTTTATATCAGAAACTTCCGTCCGGAGAGATGGCCTGCAGGTGACCCTTGCGCTATTGATAAAAAAGGGAAACTAGAAGCAATGCATAGTGCTTATTACGACATAGACCAATGTCCGGCATGGGACTTCATTGTCAGCAACAGAGATGACAGAGAAATATATCCTTATTTTCTGAAAGCAGCAGGGAAACGACCTTATGAAGAATTGTATAATGTATCTACCGATCCCGGTTGCCTTCATAATTTAGTTGGAAATGGTAAATGCACTGAAAAGCTAAATAATCTACGTAAAGAAATGGACAAATTACTTAAAAAGACCAAAGATACACGCTACTTAGATGATCCGACTCAAGATGACATCTGGGAAACTTATCCGCGTTTGAGTGGAGCAATGCGTACCTTCCCAGCACCTTTGCTCACTGACTAACATCATTCAGGCACGAATTACACGGATTAATAGGGACAAGTTTATTCTCTTTCCGTAAGATCCGTGTAATCCATGCCTACTAGTAAAAAAGTATACAGTATATTATATTCCCTCCTCTTCCTGCATGAAGATCTTTACCTGATTCCAACTATTCTTCGTATCATTCGATACTTTCTCACCAGGAGTAGAACGACCATTCTCTACATATTGCTTCATAGCCCGTTTCATTTCTTTCACCTCATTTTCGTAACGCTTATCACCAATAATGTTTTCTTTTTCCGAAGGATCTTTCACGATATCAAACAATTGCATCGGAGGGAACTTCGCCACATCAGAAGGTTTGACAGGATAAGAAAAGCCACCCGAACCTCCGTAGAACACCAATTTCAGTTGGGAAGTACGCAAAGACAAATACCCCTCTCCCGCTTCGTGCACCAGGTCTTTACGTGCAGAAGTACCTTTCTTACTCAATATCGGCCACATACTGTAGCTGTCAACAGCTTCTTCTGTCTCCAAATTGTGGTTAAGCATTTGAGCAAAAGTGGCATAAAAGTCTATCAATGAGACTAAAGAGTTGTTTGTCTCTTTCCCATATTTTCCTTTCCAGGAGACAATAAGGGGAATTCTGTGTCCACCTTCGTAAATATCGCTTTTGTAGCCTCTGTAGATGTAACTAGGAAAATGTCCTTTCTTTTCCATATCTTTCACGCCGATATAACCGGCACACCCATTATCCGAAGCAAAGACAATGATGGTATTATCCAGTTGCTTGTTCTTCTTCAATGTTTTTACGATTTGGCGCACCATGTCGTCTATCATAACTACGAAATCGCCATAAGGACCGATACTGGTTTTACCTTGAAACTCTTTCGAAGGCAATATAGGGGTGTGAGGAGCAGTAATAGGCAAATATAAAAAGAATGGTTTCTTGCTGTCTTTCTGCTCATTGATGTAGTTCAGGCTATGACGGATGATGTTGGGAAAACATTCTTCCGGTTTGAAATCGGCCCCTGCCAATCCTCCGTGCATCAGTAAAGCCAGATTCTTCTTTTGGGGTTCTATCACATGATCGGGGATGGAGGTCACTTCATCATTCTCTACATATACATAAGGAGAAATATCCAATGATGCCGGTATGCCGAAATAGTAATTAAATCCTCTGTCGGTAGGTCCGTTTTTGATCGGAAGCGAGAAATCTATATCTTTCATGCTTCTGCCATTTCTTGTATATCCCCAACTCCAGCCCAAATGCCATTTGCCAATACAAGCAGTATTATATCCATTGGCAGAAAACATCTGTGCGATTGTGCAACGTTCAGGATCAATCATTGCAGGCGAATCGCCATCAAGACCACCTCGTTTCAGCTTGGTTCGCCACGGATACTTTCCAGTCAGAAGAGAATATCTGGAAGGAGTGGATAAAGCGGAAGAAGCATGGGCATCCGTAAAGGCAATCCCGTGCTCGGCCAGTTTGTCAATGTTAGGAGTATGGATTTTAGATTCGGGATTAAAGGCCGAGATGTCTCCATAACCCAAGTCATCCGCCAATATAAATACAATATTGGGCGTTTGCGCTTTTACAGCAGCTGCTGTAAGAAGTGCAGAGGAGATTGTGATTAGTTTATTCATATATTGAATGTATTAAAGCTATAGTTTATGTATGATATAACCTATCTCTTCATGTTTTCCAACCGACATGCCCGGATTATCTGACTGACATTTCAATCGTTCCACTCCAGTAGACAAGTCTTTTCACTCCAGTGAACGAATCTATGCACTCTAGTGAGCAACCCTCGTCACTCTAGTGGAACGATGGAGATGCTCTATCAATAACTGGACGATAACGAATGAAAAACATGCCGGCATAGGGTTGTTTGAATGATAAGTACCTTTCATCTGTTTTCAATGTAAATAAGATCAGCAACCATCGTCTATGCAGTCATCATGAGAAATGTATGAGAAATGCAGGATGAATACAGGGCAGATGTATGAGAAATCATTGAAAAACGAATGAGAAATAGCCGTTTTTTCGTTAAAATATCTGTAAAAAGTATGAGAAATGCCTGTATAGAAAGCATTTCTCATACCAGATATTACTGATTATAAACTCATTATCTAGATTTCATGAGAAATGAGAAATAAAAAAGATAAATCTCTTTCAGAGAGCAAGCCAAGCGGTAGCATTACGAATATTATACATTGGTTGCTTTCTTCTGCCTATTCTTAGGAGCACGCGGCCGGTCTTTATCAGCTCCAGTATCATTTTGCTGTTTCATCCATTTTTGCAGTTCCATCGTCAGTTCTGCCTTCTTCTTACTATATTTCTTCACATCCGCCAGATTATTCATTTCAAACGGATCTTTCTTGATATCATATAATTCGAACTCGGGACGATTCTTATAGCGGTTCATGATTTTATATGCCTGATCCGTGTCCTGTGCTTTCCACGAGAGATACCATTCTGCCTTTTCAATATGCTTTTCTACGTATGTTTCCTTCGGAGTCAAGTTCCAGATTAGACGATAGCGTCCGTCTGAAATAGAACGGATTGGATATGCCGGACCTTCCGGAACATTGTTGTGAACATGATAAGCATACTTATGGTGTGTCTTTGTTTTCCCTTGAAATACATCTACCAGACTCTTTCCATCTATTACGTCAGGCACCTTTCCGCCTGCAACATCGATAAATGTAGGAAGAAGGTCTTCATATTGCACAATAGCGGAAGTCTCCGTACCGGGTTTAATGACACCCGGCCAGGAAGCCACCATCGCCGACTTGACACCGGCACTCCAATTGGTCCATTTGGCTCCGGCAAATTGCGTACCCTGCTCGGATATAAAAATGACAAGAGTGTTCTGCAGCAGATTCTTTTCTTTCAGAATCTGCATAGCGTCACCCACCTGCTGATCGAGCAAGCCGACTTCTGCCAAATATCTGGCATAGTATTCACGTGTTACTTCCGTGTCGATAAACTGTGGCGGCAACTGAAGTTTCTTCCGGTCGATAAACTGTGGCGGCAACTGAAGTTTCATCCGGTCGAAAACGGAAGCGTCACCACCTGTCCAGGGAGCGTGCGAATTAATAGATGCCAAGACAAGGCAGAAAGGTTGGGAAGCATCACGTTCCATAAACTTCTCGATACCTTTGGTATGATAGTCAGTGTTTGTACTTGTACATCCTTCAGGAAATCCCGGTACTTTTTCGAAGGGGAAGTTAGCCAAAGGTTTGATATGCCATTTCCCGGCCAATCCAACCCGATAACCCAGATTTCCCAGATAAGTGGGAAGAGATTTTACATCGGCATTGACCGAGCTATGGTTGGCGTAACCGCCGTGATGCATCGGATACATACCTGTATAAACACAATGCCGGGTAGGCGTACTCATCGAAACAGAATTATACGCACTGTTGAACTTTATCCCCTGTCGAGCCAATGCATCTATATGGGGAGTCTTGTTGTTGACTGCTCCGAAACAGCCTATATCGTAATAGGAGCAGTCATCGGCTATGATTAATAATATATTAGGCTTTGAAGGAGTTTGGGCAAACCCGTTTCCTATCGCCAATCCGCCTAGGAGGCATAAACTAATCATTGATTTTTCCATCTTGTATTATTTTCAATTCATAGGGTTAACAGATTCAACGTACTACTTTCCATTCTTTAGGAGCTTTGAATCCGTCACGACCTTTACCGTAAGGTACTTCCGGTATACAAGGAGTGATCGTGTCATATTTCAGGGCAACCTCATACAAAGCTTTCACAATTTTCTCGTTTCCTGCGCTGGCATTTTTCTTTTCGTAAGGATCTGTTTTATAATCAACCAGGAAGTCCTGTTTCAAATCCAGTCCCGGTTTCATACCTTTTCTTATCAGTTTATAGTCTTTATTGACTACTGCTCCGTGTCCCAGATAAAAATCGCGGTCGATACAGGCCTTTTTACCGTTTAATACAGGGAGGATGCTGATACCGTCATATTCACGTTTCGGACGGCTGTGATCTCCTACCAAATCTTTCAATGTGGGAACAAGATCAACAAAACCTGTCACCTGTGAACTCAAGTTCTTATATTGTTTCTCTGCTTTCTTCCAATAAAGAACAGCCGGTGCATGTACCCCTCCATCCCACTCGTCAAATTTATGTCCACGCAAAGGTCCTGATGAAGATCCCGGAACACCGGCAGTGCCGTTATCACTAAAGAAGATAAAGAAAGTGTTGTCCATAATTCCTTTCTTCTTCAAGGCATCTACAATAGCACCGATTCCCCTGTCCATACAGGAAACCATTGCACTATAAGTCACTTTCTTCTGTTCTTTCGGTGTCAGGCTGTCGAAATTGTCAGTATAGAGTTTTATATCTTTTTCCTGTGCCTGCAAAGGGGTATGAGGTGCGTTATAGGCCACATACAACATAAACGGACCTTCTTTCTCGTATGCATCGATACAGCGGATGGCTTCTTTGGTTATCAATTCGGTAGAATATCCTTTGTCGTGGCAGGTTTCCCAGTCGTTGTGCCAGTCCAGTTCACCTTCACGCGTCAGGTCGAAATAATCTATCGCACCGTTCAGATGACCATAGAAATGCGAAAAGCCCCTATTCATCGGATAATGCACTTTCTTGGTATGTCCCAGATGCCACTTACCAATAATGGCTCTGTTCTTATATCCGTTACGTGCCAGCATATCGGCCATCGTTTCTTCATTCTCATCCAGTCCGTCCTCACGCCAGGGCG
>OBHU01000992.1_pt1 | contig 16980 bp, 16 predicted proteins | sample 1519071 | NCBI WGS metagenome assembly OBHU01 (sample SAMEA2452135, study PRJEB22498) | human gut metagenome
ATTTTTACAAAAACTTAAAAAAAAAACAATATTTCATTGTTCTTCGCCTTATATTATTTTTTATAAATGTTTTTTCTAATTTTTCATTTACATCATATAAACCATTATCATCAGGTATTATTGATTCAATATCATAATTAAAATCAAATGATATTTTTAATTCTTCCAAAAAATTTTGAAAATCATCTACTTTAAATTTATTACCATTATCAAATTTTCCATATATATCACAAAAAAAACAAAGTTACTTTTTCCATATTATGCTCCTTAAAAAAAATAAGTAGTAATAAATACTACTTCTAAAACTTTTACTGCATTAAGTATTATAACACATATTTATTAAAATATATTAAATTAATAATCTAATTATTTAGATATAATTTTTTTTATTTTACTTTTTACGAAGTATTTCTCTTCCATTTTATCCATAGCAACATAATTTAGCATGTAATGGCTTTTATCATAAATAGTATTAATAAAATTGATAAATTCTTCTGTACTCATCTTAAACATTAATTTTTCTAATTTTTTTATAATTATTAATTGATCTGGAAATAATTTTTTTAAAATTGCTGTTTTAGCTTTCTTTTCTTTTTTTGGTAAAGTTATAATACTTAAAAAATGTTTTTGTATAATATCACTATTATCACGAGGAACATTATACCAAGGTTTATCTATATTATCATTTTCAATCAAATTAAAGCTTTTTCTATTTTTTAAATATTCATATAAATTATCAATTGTTTTAATTATAAAAATTCTTCTTTCCTTTAACTTTTCCCTGTCCCATTTTTCTAATATGCAATATATATATAAATTACAGTTTAATTTTGAAAACTGATTATCAACTCTTTCAATTATTGTATACTCTTTTTTTTCTGATTCTGCATCAGTTAATATTCCAACTGTTGGTTTAATACCTTCCTCGTCCATTAATTCGGGTACTTTATATAAAATACATTTTGAAAAACTATCATACCTTTTTTTATTAGCATCAATTTTATCAAAAACTTCTTTAATATTAATATTATTTTCAACACTAGCATAAAAATATTTTTTTTCTTTCATAAACAAAACCTCCTACAAGATATATTAACATATATTTATTAAAATATAAATAATTTATTTTGAGTTTTCAAATAAATTCATTTGTTCTTTTTTTACTTTATAGCTATATTGTTTTGCTTTAATGATTTCATCATCATCATTTAGATTTCCAATCAATAGTGGTGAATTTTCAAAGTGATTTTTCATATTTTCTTGAACTTTTTTTTCATTGTTATTTGCATAGCAATATCTACATAAATGTCCACATGAATTATATGCACCAATATCGTTTTGAATTAGACAATTACAACCTTTTCGATTATTCTTCATTTCTGGAAATTCAATTTTATACCCAATGCATTTTTCTAACATTTCCTTACTTTTACACCCTGTACAATTTATACCATATGAAGCTAAAAAATCGCCTTCACAACAAGTATATATATTGATATTATTTTCTTTTCCTATTTTTAAAAATGCTTTTGCTATTATAATTTGTTCTTCCTTAGTTGGTGGTTTTAAATTCGGAGCATTTCTTTTTACTTTTTCATACAAATCTAGGAAACTGATAACACAATAATTAGTATAGCCTTTTAAATTTTTAGCAATATGTTCAAATTCTTTTATATGCCTATTTATATCAAATTCTTCAGTTAAAAAGATAGGATCATATCTCCATCCAATAAAACCTTTATTTAATTTTAGAGATAATTTCTTAAAACTTTCTATAACTTTTTCTTCACTTGGAACATTTGGTTCAATATTTTTTGAATATGGTGTTATTGTTACATACCAAAAGGTATTATAATTTTTTAACTCATCTAAATATTTTAACATTGGTTCTGGGTTTTTGGTACAAAAATCGATACAATCTACAACATTTGGATTTAATTCATATTTAATTACTTTTTTGGATAATATGGATTTCTTACCATTACATAACCTTGTCTTATTCTATTTATAAACCATTTAGAATAAAAAGCAAGGATATCCGTTCTAACACCTGTATTTATAATCATTTATTAACCTCCAGCTTTATTCATGAAATTTTTTGTTTTTATTCTAGATACTTTCTTGTAACATATTAATAACACACATCTATATATTATTTGTATTTATTACAATTAAAGGCACATAAATTTCATCATCAGTGTAACCTGCATGTTGAGATTTTAATGGTTTAGAACCACTATATAATAATGTTTTATTTGTTTTTGCTATTGCAAGATAATCTCCTAATATATCACGGAAAACTTCATTTTCTTTACCTGTACCAAATAGATTAGAATTTATAACATCTTCTTTAGTATATAAATTGAAATCTTTACTAAAATACTTGTTAAATAATAATTCAAATTTTTGTTTTTCGTTTTCCTTTATGAAAAAATTTACTGCTCTTGGTTCAATTGAAGTATTTCTTTCTAAACAATCAACTATATCAGGATAATCTTCAAGCATTATGTTTTCTACATTTTTATGTCCATGATCAGCTACAACAAATATTATTGTATCTTTTAATTTTTTACTTAATTCTTCTACTTTAAAATTAATATTTTCAACAATTTCATTTATTTCATATGCATCAGTTCCAAGTTCATGCATTGTATGATCTGGCTCTATATCATATGCATAAATGTATTTTTTTCCATCTTCATTACATAGTGTTTCTATTTTATTATATAAGTCTTCAATATCAGTATATGAATTTTTCCCAAACGGAAATAAAGCATATCCTGAATCTTTTGCCTTTTCATTAATTTCTTCTATTATAGGCTTAGTAATCATATGCTTATGTTTATATTCAATTGCTTCTTGTAATGGAGTACATTCTTTATCACCTTTTTCAGAATTCATAAACGTTGTAATTGTTTTATCAATATCTTTATAATACATATCCCAACCTAGCATAGCTGTTTCAACTGGGTTTAAACCTGTAATCATAGATGTCGTAGCTGCAACAGTTGTTGCTGGAAAAACAGTTGTTATTGATTTTATTCTATGTTTTAAAAGGAAAGAATCTTTAGATAAAATTTTATCCATTATATTAGAGCCCATTCCATCACATAATATTGTTACAACATTTTTAGGTTTATTTTCTTTCAATATCTTATCTATATAATCAATCGTATTATGCTTATAATCTAAATCAAAATATTTTCTTATAGAACAAGCTAAATTTGTTAAGCATTCATTATAATTATTTCGTACTTGCATTTTATCAACTCCTACAATAATTATACGCTATATTTGCTATTATCACTATGATAGCCAATATTTTTAATTTCATTATAGAAAAAAGCCCATATTTCAGGACTTTACTAAATTATTTTATTTTCCACAACATTGTTTATATTTTTTGCCACTTCCACATGCTCCCTTTTTGAGCATATTATCACTATATTTGGTACATATAGCATTATGGCTTTTAGCCTTATTTTATGGGCATTTAGTACATATTATTATCAGTATTATTTGTATTATAAATATTACTAATAATTTGTTCAATGTGGACAAAATGTGGACAAGGTCATCATCCAATTTATCCTTTGTTTACAAGGATATTATACTACATATTGATTAAATAGACAATGTCCACATCGTATTTTCTCTCAACTCAAAGTGTTGTGATATTTTTATAAAATATAAAAAGAAGTATTGCTACTTCTCATCATCTAAATACTTCCAATGATAACCCCCAGCTTTTTCTCTTCTTCCACTACAAACAGCTTGAATATTAACTATTTTAGTTTTTTCAACTGCTTCACACAACGAATCATAAATTTCGCCAGTATCAGTATTCATTACTTTCTTTTGATTTTTTAATTTTAATCTCTTTTTTCTTACTGCATTTTCTCTATCAAGATATGCCCAATGATATCCATTAGATGTTTTAGTTACACCTCTACAACAATTTATAATTCCACCTCTACGGAAATTGTATTTTTTTTCTATTTCTTTAACGCTTTCAAAAACCTCATTAGTATCAAGATTTATTACTTTTATCATTTGCTTTTTTGCAGTTGTTTTTTGTCCGCAATCCTTACATCCCGAACCAACTCTTACCCTATTCTTAACCATCGCCTTATATTCTTTTCCACATTTAGAACATATCCAATAATATGAATCATGTGTTTCAGATGATATTTGATCTGGAGTAATATTCCCATTTTTTGTTGGATGCCATTCTTTTGCGATGTCTGGATATAATACAGCTAGTGAATTATCTTTCATGATTGAAAAATATTGTTCTTTTATTTTATATTGATCTTTATCAATATCAATATTTAATTTTGACATTCCTAAACTAATCAGTATCTTAGTTATGATATCACTTAATTCTTCCCAATTTGGATATGTATAACTATAAATATTATCATCTTTTCGATGTGTATTATTTTCAACAATCTTAATTAGTCTTATTCCTTGTTTCTTACACATTTTTTCTTTTTCTAAATCTTTTTGTTTATCCTGATGCCATAGTTTTCCATCATACTCAATACCAACTTTTTTCGAAGGAATATAGATATCTAATTCTCTACCATTTAATTCCTTTCGATCACCACTAATTGCATCTGAAAAATATTTCTTCATGTAATAAAATATAGCTTGTTCTGGAAAAGAAGTTTTAGATCTAATCTTACATCTAGGGCAATCTGATTTTTGCTTTGTCCTTGAATATAATTTTGCTCTCCACTCATGTCCACATACATGGCATTTAAAGAATATTTTTTCAGCTGAGCCAATTACTATTTCGTTTGGTTTTATTTTATTCTTTGAATAATCCCAATCTAGAATAATATCTTCATTATTATTCTTACACCATGTCTCGAGGTCATTATACCCTTTTAAAACCTGTTTGTTTAAACAAATTGGGCAATCATCACCCTTAATCTTATTACATATTGATTTAACATATTTGTGCCCTTTTGTACATTCCCAATGAACTTTTTTTGATGATCCACAAGTGTAATTTTTTATATCTTCGTATGTATTATATTCTTCATCTAAATCCTTTATATATTTTGGATATTTATCAAATATTTTATCTTGTTTAATAAAGACAATCCCAGAACATCGAGAACATCCAACGCCTTGGCATCTTGAATGTATGTCTTTTTGATATTTGTGCCCTTTCGAACATTTCCAAGAAACAATTTTATGACTACCATATGATATATCAGCAGGAGATATTTTATTTTCTTCATAATCCCATTCTTTTAACAAATATTCTTTATGAATTTCTTTACAATATTCTTCTAACGATTTTTTCCCTCTTATATTGCCCATTAAGATATCTCCTTTCATTGGATATATTATACCACATTTTTATGCTGTTTTTTCCAAAGAATACGTGGCACGTTTTGTTACGAAGTAATGAAAGTGGCGATAGTATTTTTCTTTTTCATGAAACTAAATGTTGAAATAAAAAAGGCACCTTTACTACTTACGATTAGTTTGTAGTATTGGTGCTTAAATGGGATTCCAAAGGGTTTATCCTTGGCACACATTGTTATTGGCTCTGCCAATATCATAGTGTGTTACTATCTTGTCAGAAAGATAGTCTAAAGAACAAGACTGTCGTCTTTGTCCTTATTCTTCTTTTTACCACTAATAAACTCTTCAAATTCATCATTAAATTCATCTTCTTTATGTCTAGGTATTAATCCATCAGCTACTAAATGATATACAAAATTAGCCATTTTATTGATAACATTTTTTAATGTATCAATTGTATTAGATAAAGTAAATGCTTTATATCTTAAATTAGTATTTTCATATTTTAAATTTCTATTTTCATCTTCTAGTTTCATATTTTGTTGATGTATTTTTGAATAATCATTTGTTACCTCTTTAAGGTTCTTATAAGCATTATTTAGTTTAGGTTTTAAATCTTTAACTTTCTTTGCTTCTTCTACAACTTTATTCATACTATCAAAAGTTTCTTTCTTAACTTTAACAGATTCTTTATCAAACATAATAGTCTTATTTGATTTCATTTTTTCTTCTAATTCATTAATTGATTTTGATAACTTATCATCTTTTAGATCTAGTTCATTAGTTAATGATTTAGTTAGCTTCTTAAACTCTTTAATATTAATATGCTCTCTATCACTATGTTTAGTTCCTCTTTCTAAAGCAAAGCCACACATATTTAGATATTCACAATATTCATCTTGTAACTCACTCAAGTGTTCTTTATCATGTATAAATTGTTTTTTAGATATTGTATATCTTTCTGTATTAGTTCTTTTATCTAACTTCTTAACTAGTGGAACTACTACACAATGAATATGAGGTGTTTTTTCATCCATATGTAATGTTGCATGTAATATTTGATTATCTTCATATCCTAGTCCAAAATGTACAAATTCCATACATCTATCAGCCCAGTTTTTTATTTCTTCCTTATTCATATCATTAAAGAATGTGTGCGTTGCAGTGAAAACTAATTCATCTGCAACAACACTTTTTGATTTATCTACCATTTGTCTAAATGTTCTTTTTCTATCATCTCTTTCAGTTTTCATTCTTTCTTCATGTTCTTTTTTATAGTCTTTAGTTATTTCATAAAAGCCTTTAACATATTTCATATTAAGTGGAACAAGTTCTACATTATCTTTTGTTTTAGATAAGTCTATATCAGGATTAGATTGATATGCTTTTTTCTCTCTTTTATTATGTGATCCGATTTGTGCTAAATCATTTAAAGTATAAATAGGTTCACTTCTAAATATTGCATAATTCATACTAATTTACCTTCTTGTATTTGAAATCTTATTGCATTTTCAATAACATTAGACTTATTAGTTTCATCAAATAATTCTACAGCACTCTTTCTATTATCCTCTAAACTTGTAATGTAATAGTTTTCAGTTGTTTCTACATTTCTATGTCCTAATAGATTAGCTACATCATTAATCTTAGTTCCATTATTTAATACTTTAGTTGCATATGTTCCTCTTAAATCATAGAATCTACATTTTTCTATTCCTAATTCACTATGAATTATTTTAAATGGATATTTAGGAACATCAGTTCCAGAGAATGATCCATCATCATTAGTAAATACTAGATTTAATTTTTTTTCATTACCTTTGTTAATAACTATTCTTTTATCAACAACTTTTCCATTATCATTTGTTATTGTTTCTAAGTGATAGTATTTATAATCTTTATCAAATACTTCTTTAAGATATTCTTGTCTTTCTTTAAAATTTTTTAAAGCTGTTATTAATGTATTTCCAATATAAATTTGTCTTGTTCCAGATATAGTTTTAGTTGTACCTAAATACCATCTTCCTAAACTATCTTTAGGTTTATCATATAAGTTATGTCTTATATTTATTATTCCATTTTCTAAATCTATATCTTCCCAAGTAAGAGCAAACACTTCTCCAGTTCTCATTCCTGTATAACAAGATGTTAGGAACGATGCTACAAAAGTAGCATTGTCCTTAAATCTATCTATTATTTTATCTATTTCTTCATTTGTATAATAATGTCTTTTATTATTAAGTTCTTCTTCTATTTTAGGAAGTCTTAATGTAAGAGCTGGATTATACTTTATAAATCCATATAAATTACATGCATCTCTAAATGAACCTTTAATAACTTTTAATATATTCTTATAATATGTTTTGGAATGATTATATTCATTAACTAAATCAGTTATAAATGAATTTAAAGCAACACTTGTTATTGTTGATAGTTTATATTTTCCTATATTCTTTTTTAAATATTTATTTATTATTATTTTATAAGTTTGAATAGTATTATATTTTAAATTATTCATACAATAATTTTCTAACCAATAATCAAGATAATCTGAATAAGATAAATCACATTGTTTAAATGGAATACCTGCATTTAAATATTCAGTATATGCTAGTGATCCTGATTCTAATGCTTCTGCTTTAGTTCTGAATCCTGACTTACTTAACCATTGTCTTTTATTATCCACCTTAGCTATTTCAATTCTATATTCATAGAAGTTTCCTCTTTTTCTGATATTAATTTTACTCATTTACTTCTACCTCAATTACTATCTTTTTAATATCAGATAAATTAGATAAATCTTTTCCCTCATTTTGAATTAAAAATCTTTCTAGTGAACTTTTTAATACTTTTAAACTTCCTAATTTAATAGCTGGTAAATATCCTTTTTTAATTAATTCATAAATATAATTTGGACTTGAGTGTAATATAGAAGATACTTCATGAACTGTATATACTAACTTATCATTCATCTGTATCACTATCCTCTCCAGTAATTTCTCTTATCATTCTTTCCATTTCTGCTTGTTCTTCTGGAGTAGCAGGTTCAGATTTAATATCTTCATTAAGCCACCAAGGAACTGGTGATTTATCAACTTTATCACTATTATATTTATATTTATTTCTATTATTATATTTATTATTATGTTTAATTGAATAATCAATATCTTCTTGATTATTTGATTTATCTCTTATTGACCATTTATCCCATATGTTATCAACTAATTGAATAACCCTTCTAGTATTTTTATCATTATGATCATAGATACATTTAATTAATCCTATCTTTTCTAATTTCTTAATATGTCTTGAAGCTGTTTCTATTGTTATATTATACATTTCAGAAAGTTTTTTATTTGTTATCCAACAATATCCTTCCTTTTTGCATAAGTATATAATACGTTCAGCAATCAATTTTTCTTCTGGTGTTAATAATTTTGTTTCATAAATGTGTTTTGGTACTATTGCATAAATTACAATATAGTCTTCCATGTTTTAATCTCCTTTCAAATTACTGAACATCGGCCTTTGTTCAATATCATTATCTCGGATATTGATTATTTAAAACATGTCAAAAAATTCTCTATTTTTATCCTAAAAAACTATAATAATTATTCCTAAATTTTTCCTACATAAAAAAAGCAGGTATTTCTACCCACATTGTTCGGAATATCTTAATCTTTAGATATATTTCTTTTTTTAGAGAATTTTACGTATCATAATTATAAAAAACAAAAGGATTAAACCAATCCTTTTGAAATTCATTATTTGATTTCGATATACTTTTTATTTTTGATTTGTTTGTTTTCTTTTTTAGGAACTTCAATCTTTAATGTTCCATCTTCAAATTTAGCTTTGATATCTTCTTCTGTAACTTCATCTCCAACATAGAAACTACGGGATGCTTCACCATAATATCTTTCGCGTCTAATATACTTACCATGTTTATCCTTTTCATCATTTTTACTTTCTTGTTTAGCATGAATTGTTAAATACCCATCTTCTAAACTTATTTTAACATTGTCTTTCTTCATTCCTGGTAAATCAATGGCAAGTTCATAGTTATTATCCTTTTCCTCAATATCTGTTCTCATCATCTTGTTGTCATTTTTTGGCATAAAAAATGAATCATCAAAGATATCATCAAACAAATCAAAATTTCTTCTTGGTACTAACATCATATCCATCAACTTCCTTTCCTAAATGTGTTGAGCCATTTGAGGTAAGCACATATCAAATATATAATTTTAATACCATAGTGAGTATCTTCTTCTCACTACAATTATAATTATACTCAAAAATTAGCACTTGTCAATACAAAGTGCTAATTTTTATTCTTTTGGATATAGATTTGGAAATATTTAAATCCTAATATCTTAAAATTCAAAGCAATGAAAAAGCCTAAAATCTTCATTCTAATCTTAACGGAATATTACTATTTTTCTAACAAAAAAAGACTAGAAATTCTAGCCTTTTGTTTTATTATTTACTTATTTTTTCTTTGATTGCGGCCTGAATTGCAGTATAACTCGCATCACATATATGAATTAATTCTTATTTGCGAAAATATATAACTATATTTATATAATTATTATAACCACTCACCAAATTTTTTAATATATATACTTTTTACTATTTGTGCAATTACTCCATATATTACTACAAAACCAATTAAATATAAATAATATATAGCTGGTAATATTACGAAGTTAAATCCTGTTGTAAAGCTTAATACTATAGGTACAGTTATAGTTGCAACTATTGTTAAGAATGTTAATAGTAATAAAGTATTACTTGGTCTAGATTTTGTAATATGATTTGTTCTTATATAGAATATCATAAATGTTTCTGTAACAATACACTCAACAAACCATGCTGTTTGGAAATAAGCTTGTAAATTCATTGAATTATATTTTAATACAAACCAGAATACTAGGAATGCTACTATATCTGTAATTGATGAGATAACTCCAAATACAACCATAAATCTTCCTATTGATTTTATTTCCCACTTTTTTACTTTCCTTAAGAAAACTTCATCAACATTATCATATGGTATACCAATTTGTGATAATTCTACAATAAAATCTTGTATTAACATTTGAATTGGTAATAACGGTAAGAATGGTAAAAATATAGATGCAATTAAGATACTAAATACATCCCCAAAGTCTTGACTTAAAGCTAGTTTCATATATTTTAATATATTTCCATAAACAGTTCTACCTTCTATAACACCATTATGTATTACTTCTAAGTTTTGTTCTAAAAGAATTATATCACTTGATTCTTTGGCAATATCTGTTCCTCCATCTACACTTATTCCGACATCAGAACTTCTTAGTGCTGGAGCATCATTTACTCCATCACCCATATATCCTACTGAATGTCCATTTTTTCTTAGAATTGATACTACTCTTTCTTTTTGCATTGGATTCATTCTTGCAAATATATCTATTTCTTCTACTTTTTTACTTAGTTCATAATCATTTAATTCATCTATTTCTTTTCCAATTAAAATTTTAGTTTCTATTCCAACAGCATTACATATATTTTTAGTTGCAAAAGCATCATCTCCAGTTAGTATTTTTATATCTACACCATATTCTTTTAATTTTTTAATAGTTTGTTCTGCTGATGGTTTTGGTGGATCCAAGAATGCAATTAAGCCAATTAATGTAAAATCCACTTCATCTTCTGCATCATACTCATCTACACCAGTATATTCTGGTTTAACTGCTAGAGCAATTACTTGCATTCCATTTTTTGCCATTTCTTCGGCTTTTTTATTTACTTTTTCTGTTATTTCTTTTGTAATTGGAACCTCTTCTCCATTTACTCGTGCCATATCACATACTTTTACTACTTCTTCTAATGCTCCTTTGACAATTACTCTAATTTTATCATGATGAGTTACAACTATTGATGATCTTTTTCTCATATAATCAAATGGAATTTCATCTATTTTTTTATAGTTAGATATATCTACATTATGACTTTTGGCATATTGAATTATAGCTTTATCTACTATGTTTTTATACCCCGTACCAAGAGAACTATTAACATATGCACATTTTAGTACATAATCATCATCTTCTCCATCAACATTAATATACTTTTGTAGTTCAATGTTGTTCTTTGTAAGAGTTCCTGTTTTATCAGTACATAACACATCCATAGAACCTAAATTTTGAATTGATTTAATACTTTTAACTAGAGTATTCTTTTTAGCTAATGCTTTACTTCCTTTAGTTAAGTTAACATTAACTATCACTGGTAACATACTAGGTGTAATACCTACAGCGATTGATAAAGCAAACAATATTGCTTGATTGATATTTCCTCTTATCATTCCATAAATTACAAATACTAATATACAAATTATCACCATACATTTAATAAGAAGCCCTGTAATATGATTCATACCTTTATCAAAAGTTGTTTCTTCTTTAACTACTTCTTTTTGTTTGTTCATATTACCTATAAATGTATCAAGTCCAGTTTTAATAACTACACCTTTTCCTTGACCACTTATAACATTACAACCCATTAAACATATATTATTTATATCTATAGGATCATTAGTTTTACTTTCTATATTGATATTCTTTTCTACTGCTGCACTTTCACCAGTAAATACTGATTGATTAATAAATAAGTCTTTACTTTCAAACAAATATAAATCTGCTGGTATAACACTTCCTGCACTTAATGTAATAATATCTCCATAGACTACTTTTTCTTGTCTTATTTCTTTTTGTTTCCCTTCTCTTATAACATCAGTAAATATCCTTATTTGTTCTTTTAATTTTTCATTAAATTTATATGTGGACCAATCTTGACTAAACCTTATAATAACACTTATTAATGTAATACCTAGTATAATAAAGGCCCCTATTTTATCATCTGTAATAAAATCAATTGCAGCAAGTAAGAATAGAATTAATACAAATTTATCTTTTAATGCTTCTATAATAAAATATATTGGTGTTTTCTTTTTTCTATTAGTTGCGATGTTTTCTCCATATTCTTCTAATCTATGACGAAAAGCATTTATATTTAGTCCATCTTCATTTGTTTTAAATAGTTCCATTATTTCTTCTTTGCTTTTAGAAGATAATTCTTTGTACTCTAAATCATTATTCATTATACCCACATCCTACAATTATTTTACCATAAAATTAAATGATTAAATTATTGAATGTGACTTAATTTAAAAAGACTAGATTTCTCTAGTCTTTTTTAGTTTAATTACTTATTGTTTTTTGCTTTGATTGCGGCTTATATGGATATATGCCTAAGGGGGTTATGACTAAAGAGTATAAGTTATATATAAATGAGGGTCAAACCCCTATAAATAATGACTTTAAATAGTAATGGTTCTTATTTTTATATTTTAGATTAAATGCACAACTAAACTATTTAGAACAGGAAAAAAATCGAATAACTAGATACTACAATTACAAGGGGGTTATAAATGTTAAGCATCGTAAAATCTTAATCTTCCGATTATTTATTCTTAGATGATTGTCTTATTTTTTCATGAAAAAAATAATTAATTATTATAGGTTTACCAGTTGGATTCTTTAAAAATGGTTCTTCATCTATAACATACATAAAACCATTTTTATCAGAATATTCTTTTACTTTATTATCTAATTCTTCCCAATATGATAAATCTTTTTTAGTGTATATTTTAGTATATAATTCTTTTAAATCTGGATGCTTCTCTTCAATATATTTAATAATAGTAGGTTTAAAAGTACCTCTTAGATTCAAATTTTCTAACCATATATAGTCACAAAAATCTTTTATTTCTTCTATTATAGAAAAGACATCAGTTATTCCTGGGAAGATTGGAGAGATAAAACAAGTTGTTCTAATACCTGCTTCATGAACTTTTTTCATAGCATCTATTCTTGATTTAATAGATGGTGCTATATCCATATCATTTTTAAAATCTTCATCTAATGTATTTATTGACCAAGCAACTAATGGATTAGGATATGTTTTTATTAAATCTATATCTCTAGTTACTAAATTAGATTTTGTTGTAATTATTAGGTTTATACCACTTCCTTGCATTTCTTCTAAAAATGCTCTTGTTCTTTTATATTTTGATTCAAAATAATTATAACCATCAGTTACTGATCCAACAATCATTGTTTTTCCTTTATACTTTTCTGAATTTTTAATTTTATCCCACATCTTAACATCTAAAAACATCCCCCATTCTTCCTGATGACCGGTAAATCTCTTCATAAATGTGGCATAACAATATTTACAACCAAATGGGCAACCAACATATGGATTAATTGAATAACCAGCGATTGGTAAATTAGATTTTGTTAATACTGTATCTACTTTTGTTTCTTTAATAACTATATTTTTTAAATCTTTTGCTTCCATTATTATTCCTCCAAATTAGAAATTATTCTTTCTAGATAATTTTCAATTTCATTTATTTCTTTATCACTAAAATTTTTATAAAAAGTATTACTCATTTTATTTGATATATCATTATAATCTTTTTCTAATTCTTTTGCCTTATCAGTAAGCATTATCTTTATACTTCTCTTATCTTCACTATTATCTTTTCTTCTTATTAAGCCTTTTTCTTCCATTCGGTCTAACATACTTGTAAGAGAGGTTTTAGCTAATCCTGTTATTTTTCCTATTTCTTTAATAGTTAATTCTTTATTATTCCACAAAGAATATAGTATTACTCCTTGAGATCCGTTAAACTCATCAATGTTTTTTTCTTTTAATAATTCATTAAATTTTCTTGAACTTATTTTTTGAATTTGATTTATTAAATATCCGCCATTATTCTTCATTGTTTAAAAACTCCTTTGGGAACTCTTGAATCATTTCATTTTCATTTATAATACCTAGCAAATCTTCTTTCATGAAAACTGGTATTCCTTGTTTTTTACATTGATTATAAATGTTAAATACCCATTCTTTTTTAGAATCTACTTTCCCTTTTCTATTACCTGTTTCTGTTCCTATAACAACCCATGATATGTCAGTTAGATCAAGTTCTCCTACATCATCAAACATTGGCTCAAAAGTAACATGATAATGCTTGGCTTTAATATTATTTCTTAAATCATCTATTCTATGTTTCTCTTTAGATGATGTAACCGTTACTCCAAACCATCCATTATCTGGAGTTTTATTTAATTTAATATTTTCAGGTCTTTTAGTTAAAAACAAATATTGAGTATCTATGTTGTTGTTTATTTTTTCAAATACTTTCTCTAACCAATCATTATTCCAACCAGATAAATCACTTTGCCCAGTTAAGAAATAAGCTTTATGTCTTTTATTATCTAACATTTTTAATTTATTCTCAAAGAATTCAGGATTATTAAAATCATCTATTGTGTGAAATCTATTATTGTTTATTCTTGCATAGCAATATGCACATCCTATGCTACAACCTATTACAATATTAATATTTTTTATTGTATCTTTAATACATTTAATAACCATTTAAATCACCAATATAATTGTACCATATAGTACTATTTATATCAATATAAAAGGAACAAATTGTTCCTTCTTAATATCTTAATCTTACGAGTATTTTATTTAATTAATTTTTCAAATGCATTTGCATTTAATATTGTATTTGAAACAAATTTTCCTTTATAGAAATTAGCCCAATTATTAAACACACATGGTGCATTTTTAGCTTTTTCTAATGAATCCATTTTTATAAAGTTTAACTTAATTCCTTTATCTTTTGCATAATCAGATAATTCTTTTACTTCATATTCAACATATGGACATTCATTAGAATAGTAAATAGTGAAATCTTTACTATCTATTTCCATCTTTCTAGCACTATCACTAAATTTAGGTGTTTCTTTATCATCAAATTGTAATGCCATTAATTCATAATCATTAATTGTATCTACTACTTTAAATCCGAAATGCTCGAAGAATTTCTTATCTCCAATAAATGGTTTCTTCTTTTGTGATACTAATGTACATACACCACTCATTTTTTTAGATTTGGCATCTTCAATAGCATATTCTAATAATTCTTTACCAATACCTTTCCCTTTAAAACTACCTGCTACCCATAAACAATAAATATGCATATAGTTTTTACCATTAATTGGAACCCAAGCAGTTTCTATTGGTTCATACTCAATAAAGATTTTTCCCCTTGCATTTAATTTTCTAAATACATGACCATCTTTTAATTTGCTTTTAATCCACTCTTTCTTTTTATCAACACCATCTTGATGTTTAGGATCACCAATTGCACAACAAATATGTTCTTCTTCAATATTATTTTCATCTAAATTAATATATTCATTCATAGTTAACACCTCATATCCATTATACCATGAAAAAAAGAGAATTTTTGCATTATCTTAATATCTTAATCTTCCGAGCTATTTATCTAAATCATTAATATAGTCTTTTATTATTCTTGTTAATTCATCAGGCTTTTGTTCAAAAATATAATGATCTCCTGATAATAATTTAATTTCAGTGTTACCTAATAAATCAATATAAGGAATAATTTGTTTTTTCTCAATTTCTATATTTTGTTCTATCAATTGTGTTATCTTATCATCTGATGGCATAGTTGTAATTGTTTTTAATCCTAATTCTTGTTTTCTTTTCTTTACCCATTTTAAATCTTCTTTTACTTCATCAATAGTTCTAGCACCACGCGATGACTCGATATATATTTTTTGTATATCATTACTCTTAATACTTTGATAAGCTTTATTAACATTATTGTTCTTTTCTTTTATTTCAGAAAGTGGAGCTTTATTCATACTTGATTTTATATTTAAATAATCAGTTAGTTTTTGTTGTTCTTTAGTATACTCATTAGGAAGAGAATCACTAACATCACGAATACTAAATCTTTGCATTCCTAATTTACATAATAACACATAAAAATAATCAGAAAAACTTACACTATAATCTTCGTTATCATAAATATTCATTCCAAGTGGAGTCCCATCTATAAATATAACTCCTTCTATTTCATCAGGATACGTACTTTCCCAATATGTTGCATACACTCCTCCAATTGAATGTGGCATAAGAATATATGGTCCTTCTATTCCAACACTTTTAAGAGCAGTTCTATAATCAGACACTATTTGTTCTACTGTTTGTGTTTTAGAAGTGTCATCACTATATCCATAACCTGCTCTATCAATATAAATTATTTCATAATCATCTTTTAATTGCTCATTTACAAAAGACATTTCAATACTATAATTATGAACACCTAATCCAGAAATACCAATTAATTTATGTTTACTATTCTTATTACCAATTCTATAAATATTTAAATCATAATCTCCTGCCGAATATTTATTAATATATCCTAAATCTTTTAATTCAGTATACTCATTATTACTTTTTATTTTATGAACTACAAATATAACAATAATCGATAATAATAAAACAATAATAATTCCCAATAAAATTTTAAGGAATAATTTTAGTTTTCTATTCATGTTACACACCTCTATTATATTCATTATACCATAAATTTTAAAAAATAATTTGCTCAGAATATTACTAAAAAAAGATGAGATTATTTATCACCTTAATGTACGGGAATATCTTAATCTTCCGATCATTCTAGAACAATGATATTTGTTCATTATCCTT
>OBHU01000997.1_pt1 | contig 16916 bp, 10 predicted proteins | sample 1519071 | NCBI WGS metagenome assembly OBHU01 (sample SAMEA2452135, study PRJEB22498) | human gut metagenome
GGTCTTAGTGGCAGTGGTGGTAGTGGTAGTGGTCTTTTCGGTGGTGGTCGTGGTTTCTGTTTCGGTCTTGGTTTCCACCTTATCGCCTCCAACTGTTATGACACAATAGGCGGTAGGCGAGCCGATAAGCTCTGAATCAGGGGAATATATCTGACAGCTTTGCAGGCTTATATTTGCATTTCCTGCTGACAGACCTTTGAACGTAAAGCTGAAATCCACTTCTGAAGAGGGGGTATCAGGAAATCCGTTTACTGTAAGAACTCCTCCGCCACCTGAGGCGTTGTCGCTTGACACAAATTCTATAACGGAATCGTCATAGGCGATATTTGCCTGAACGCTTCCTATCTCTGAATCTGCGGAAAATGTCACGGACACTTCAAACTGCTGATCGGTCATGACGGGGTTTTTAGGCGGATAGAAGAAAGCCTCCCCTGTTGCATGGGCAGTGAGAGCCGTCATTGGAACTGCAAGTGCGGCTGTCAAGAGCGATGAGAATATTCTTTTTACAAGCTTTGTTTTTGTGATCATTGCTATCCCTCCCGATAACACGGATAATTATTTGGTATAAACTTTGGCTATATCAGACCACTGTCCGAAATAGGTCTTGTTCCCTGTGGCTGTATAGCTTCTCACACGGACAAAATATGTCTTTTGGCTTTTAAGATTTGTTACGGTCTTTTTGTCGGTCTTATTTGAGGTCACCTTAACTGTCTTTGCATCGCTGAAAGATATATTTTCAGCGTAGGATATCTCATAGCCTGTAGCAGAGCCTTTCTGTGCATAGTCTATATAAAAGCCTTTTTTCACTGGCATGAGCTTTTGTATGGTCTGCCTGGCAGGGGTGATGACAAAAGACTTCGTTATCACTCCGCCATACGAGCCTTTTCCTGTTACTGTTACCTTAGCTGTGCCTATATTCTTGTTGGAGGAATATTTCACTGTATAGTCTGTGCCGTTTTTAAGGGTCTTGCCCGAATATGTGACAGTTATGCTCTGGGTGATGTTCCTGCCTGTGAAATGCTTGTTTTTTATGCCTGCTACCTTAGCTTTGGCAATATCATATTTTGCGGTGGTCACGCTCTTTGTATCAGACCATGCGCCGTTATAACGCTTGCCGCTGACTATTGTATATGAACGCACTCTTACATAATATTTCTTCCCTGCCGTCAGGTTTGAAACCGTCTTTTTATCCGTTTTGTTTGAGGATATGATCAAGGTTTTTGCACCTGCGAAGTCAGAGCGTGTGCTGTATTGCAGTTCATATCCTGTGGCTGAGCCTTTCTGAGCAAAGTCGATAAAAAAGCCTTTATATCTTGTTTGCAGAGATTGTATCTCCTGTTTTGCAGGATTAATGGTAAAAGTTTTTGTTATCGTACCCTGATAGTTGCCCATGAAGCTTATGATAATTTTTCCAACGCCTATTTTTGTATTTGAGCTATAGGAAACAGTATAATCATGTTCAGGAAGAAGAAATTTTCCTCCGTCCGTTACCATAACGTCAGGTCTTATAGGCTTGCCTGTGTAGGAGAGCGTATCAACATAATAGACGCTTGTCAAGTGGGCGGACTTTGGAAGAATGTCGAATGCTTTGGCTATAGTGCCACTGTATCCGCCAATGCCTGTTATTATCATTTTGCCCTTGCCTGCGGCTATATTATCGGCATAGTCAATGGTATAGTCTTTATTATTTGTCAAAGCGGTATCGCCATAGGAAAGCGTTATACTGCTTTGAGCAAGTTCATAGCCTGTGAATGTCATATGTGTTTTAAAGCCTGATATCTCGCAGTCTTTTATAAGCTTTCTGTCGTTATAGACCGCCTGCACTGTCATATGGGCTGTGACTTTTGAAAAGTCTTTATCCCAGCCTGTAAAGCGTTTGCCTTTTATGGCCGGTGCTTTGGGCGGATCGGCACTTTTGCCGTATTCTATGGTCTGAGATGACAAAACTGTGCCGTTTATATCGGTGAAATCGACATTGCAGGTATTGGCTTTCCAGCCTGCATAAAGGGTCTTTGAGCCGTCTGAAAAGTTCACGGACGTTATAGGCTCGCTCTCAAGCTGTGAGTCGGCATACCAGCCTGTGAACTGTGCGCCCTCTTTTGTGGGGGTGGAAAGCTGTGCGGTTTCGCCCTCGCCAAGCTCGTCAGGGTTGAGTGGGCTGTTTTCGCCACCGTTCAGAATATAATCTATCTTTGCTTTGTCACTTGGGGTGACTTTTGCGGAAACTGTGGTGTTTTCTGTGAAAACTGTGTCGCTGTTTACAGGTTCGCCTTTACGATACCAGCCGAGGGTGTAGCCCTGCTGAACGTTCACATTTGGGAACACGGCTTTGCCTGCATAGTCGGTGCAGACTTCTATGGTCTGTGCCACAGCGGAGAATGTTATCTTATGGGAAGCCTGCTCGCTATACGAGGTCTGGCGCACAAGAGTGCCGTCCATTGTCCACTTTGCGCTGTCTTTGAACTTTTCCCCGTAGGTGTTCATTGCATATGCCCCTTGAGAAAGTGCATTTTTTGCAGAAAGGCTTGAAACCAGGCTGTCGCTGTCATTGCTGTAACAGCCGTATGCGTTCACAACGGAAACGGCAATATCCCTGCCTCCTATAAAGGCATTTGTAATGGCGGAGCTGTTTTCCCTTAGGTTTGAAGAACACTCTGTTATGATACCGCAGGATTGTCTTCCTATGACGCCACCTGAATAGACTTCTCCTGACACTGAGCCGTCAAATGTGCAGGCTTTTATGGCTGTTCCTTGATAAAAACCCACTATCCCACCTGCGTAATCGCCTTTCACTATACAGTTTTTCAGGGAAATGTTATTTATTTCTGCACCATTTTTTATGTATGCAAAAAGCCCTGAATACTCCTTGGACATGATGACTGCGTTTTTTATAAGGTGTCCGTTGCCGTCAAAATAGCCCATGAATGGGTTTTCAGAATCGCCTACGGGTGAGATAGTTTTTCCGTCAAAGTCAAGGTCGCCTTCAAGGGTGACTAGCTTGCCCTCAAAGCTTTCGCCACTGCTGACACGTTTTGCAAAGCTTTCCCACTGGGCTTCTGTGGTTATAACAAGGGCTTCGTCCTGTTCTTCTGCGGCGGAGATAAGGAGCTTTTGTGCGTTTGAGATATCGTTCTTGGAAGCGTTCTCGTCCGCAAGCACCTTTCGGGCATTGTTTGCTTCCCTTTCACAGACTGCAAGGGTGCCGTACTTCGCAAGGGTGCTTTCAAGTGAACTTTTATCGGGCTTTGCAATATCGTCAGTATAAGCATAGATAAAAAGACTTCCTATGGAGTCGGTCTTATCTGCTCCAACGTCAGACCAATATTTGCCGTTAAGAGAAACATAGCTTTGCCCTGACTGCACCTTTGATGTTCGGTCGCTTTCTGCAAGGAGATATCCCCTGCCGCTGTCGCCGCTGAATTTTACTGAAATGGAATATTTCTCGCCCTTTTCAAGGAGGACATCCTCGGGAAAGTCAACTGTATAAAAGCCGTTTGCGGACACTGAGCCGCTTATCTGCGTTTCAAGGACGCCTATAGGGTCGCTGTCGGAAACGTCGGTATAGACGCTTAGGGTGTAATCCGCACTGCCCGTTTTGCCCACATACATAAAGCCTGCTTTATCAAGCTTTTCATCGGCTTTAGCTGTGAAAACATTTGCACCGTAAACAGAGCCGTCATTACTGGCGTTCACAACATAACCTGTCATTTTGCTATAGTGATATGTATTATCACAGCTTTCTTCAAAGTCATAGCAGCAAAACTGTCCGAACTCTGCTTCGTCATAGGACACCCAATAGAAGCCGTCATTGTCCTGATCTGCGCCCCACGAGCCTTTCACAAGCCATGCACCGTTATTGGCAGGCTTATATCTGAAATTATCCTTACTGTAGTTATCGTCCCAGCCCACCACTGTGACGGAATGATTTATGATAGTGTTTTTTGAGGCGTCGGGATCATAGTAGGCAGTATTGTTATGATTCATATAACCATTTCCTGCAAAATAGCTTGCGGAAACTGCTCCAAGCTCCATTATTTTACGCTTCACCTGCGTGGTGCTTGAAAGCTCCATGACATAATTCAGCCTGTATTCGCTGACGCTTTTCTTATTTTCGGAGACTATCATATTCTCTGTGCCGGATTCTAAAAACGGCTCGTAATCCTCATAGCATAGTCCCTGACCATTTGCAAGGGCGGAGGCCGCAAAGAGCCAGTTTCCCCCTGATGAAAAATCGTCTTTACCTGTGGCTGTGCCTGAATTTGAGGACAACACCAAGGCAGGCACGGAAAATTCTGCGGAGGGGTTTTCAAGCCCCTTTTTTATAAGATCCTGTTCTGCGCAGGCAAGGGCTGAGAATGCCCAGCAAGCACCTGTTGAAGCCTGATCTTTTACTGTTGTGATCTCTCCTGAGCTTCTTGGGTCATAGGTGGATGGGAGCTTTCGGGCGGCTAGTCTTGCAGGGGACGTTATCTGATAGTCACCGTCTGTGCTTTTGGCCACGCCCTCTATCTCATAGCTATAGCCGTTATGGGTAAAGTTTACGGGAACGACTTTTATGCCGTTATCCTCGCTGGCAAGTGCAAAAGTCTGCGCCGAAAGCTGAAAAGCCAAGAGCAAAGCTGTCAAAAGCCCTGCCGCACCTTTCATTCTTCTCATTTTCCGCCCTCCTGTTTATCTCAGGTTATGGTTATCTTTCTTGTATACTCGTTTGAAATACATCTTCCGTATGCCGCTGTTTCTCTAAGTCTTACTGCGTTCTTTTCAAGGAAAGCAACACGCTTTGCATAGTCGGAGATATCCTCAAGCTTTTTCAGCGAGGTATCATACTCAAGAGTTCTGTTCTCAGCCTGCGCAAGTATGCGTGTGCCTGTGCGGTTAAAGGCAAGTATCCTGCCGTATGGCACTTGTCTGATATCGTCCTTTCTGATGCCGAGAACAAGGTGCAGGACCATTCTTCTTACTCTTGCCATGGTGATATTCTTTGACTTTATACGCTGTTCAAAGATATCCATAGTTTCAGGGCAGGAGCTTACGACAGACATAAATCTGTTGGCAAGGTGTTCGTCGCAGTCAGGTAGGGCTAGAAAATCTTCTCTTGAAGCTGTGCAGAGCTTGAAAAGCATTTCTCTGCCTGCCTGCCGGGTAAAGGACGGTTTACAGCCCTCAAAATCATACGGAACAAATTTCTGCCACTCACCGCCCTCTTTTATAAGCTCTCTTATATGAGAAGCCGAAGCAAAATCACCAGACTCAGCCTGAGAATCATGTGCAACAGCTTCACGCTTTACTGCATAAGGCACTAGCCATGGTGCTATACGCTTTGCCGCCTTTATATACTCCACTGCAAGAACGTTATTTGGTGTGGAGAATATCTCTTCGGCGGTTCTGCCATAAAGACCTATGGAGGCTTCATACATAGCCTGCGGGTAGGACTTTCCCTGAGATAAAAGTTCTCTTACCTGCTGTGAATTTTCAAGCATTGCGGATATTTCAGCTGCCTGTTCAAGGGCGTTCCTATCACCGCTTTCACAGCCGAAAGACAAGGTCGTTACCACGTCCTCCCCAAGACCTGCAAGAAGCCTTACTGCACTTCTTGCAAAGACCTCACTGTTTGAACATGAGAACGGGCATGGCAGTTCTATAACAAGGTCTGCACCGTTTCTTATAGCAGCCTGCGCTCTGTCATATTTTGAGAAAACAGCCGCTGAGCCACGCTGCACACAATCGCCGCTCATTACTGCGACGATACCCTCTGCGCCAGCCTGTCTTGTATCTGATATTTGTGTCCGTTATGGAACGGATTATATTCCGCAACTATTCCCGCAATTTTCATTTTTTACTCCTCTTTCTACCCTATGCATATTTTATTCAGTCTTTCAAAAGCTTACTGCGAATTATGATACTAATATGTTAAGCCCTAGTAAAAAAATTGTGCAATATGTATATTTATGAAAAAAGCTCTTGAAATTTATCATTAATATTGATATACTATAAGTATATGATATTATGGGCTTAAAGTCAAGCCCGTTATCTGACATATTATAATCGGGAGGAGATTTTTTCCAATGAAAATCTTAGTTGTAAACGCAGGTTCATCATCACTTAAATATCAGCTTCTGGATATGAAGGACGAGTCTGTTATCGCAAAGGGCAACTGCGACCGTATCGGTATCGACGGCCATGTGAGCGCAAAGACAGGCGACGGCAGACACATCGAGGAGGATTGCAATTTCCCTACTCACACTGAGGCTTTTGAAAAGCTCGTTGAGGTACTCACATCAGGCGAAACAAAGGTCATCGACTCTATGTCTGAGATATCAGCCGTTGGTCACAGAATAGTTCAGGGTGCTGAGGTATTCAAGGAGACCTGCCTTGTAACAGACGAAGTTATCGACCAGATCGACTCACTGGCTGAGCTTGCACCTGTACATAACCACCCACACGCTCTTGCACTGAGAGCCTGCAAGGCAGTTATCCCAGCAGGCACACCACAGGTAGTTGTATTCGACACTGCTTTCCACTCAACAATGCCAAGAAAGGCTTATCTCTACGGTCTGCCATACGAGTGCTACACTGATCTTCATGTAAGAAAATACGGCTTCCACGGAACATCACACAGATTTGTTTCAGGCGAGCTTGCAAGAGTAATGGGCAAGCCTATCGAGGAGCTTAAGATAGTTTCATGCCACCTTGGCAACGGCTCATCTATCACAGCTATCAACGGCGGCAAGTCTGTTGACACATCAATGGGCTTCACTCCTCTTGACGGTCTTGTAATGGGCACACGCTGCGGTTCTGTTGACCCTTCTGCTGTTGACTATGTTGAGAAGAAAATGGGCTTTACACCTGACCAGATGACAGAATACATGAACAAGAAGTCAGGCTTCCTTGGTCTTTCTGGTATCGGCTCTGACAACAGAGATATTCAGGCTGCTGCAAGCGAGGGCAACGAGAGAGCGCTTATCGTAAGCGAGATATTTGCTTATCAGATCAAGAAGTTCATAGGTTCATACGCTGCTGCAATGAACGGTCTTGACGCTGTTATCTTCACAGGCGGTATCGGTGAGAACGCACCTGAGGTAAGAGCGGCTGCTTGCTCAAATCTCGATATCCTCGGTATCCACATTGATGCTGAGAAGAATCTCTGCCGTGGAATACTTAAAGAGATCTCCACAGACGATTCTAAGACAAAGGTTTACGTTATCCCAACAAACGAAGAGCTTCTCATTGCAAGAGATACTCTGGCACTTGTTACAAAGTAATATTTCAGATAACATTAAGGACGGCTTTCTTATGAGAGCCGTCTTTTTTTGGCGCATAAAAAAGGCACAGGAGAGGTTTTCCTGTGCCTTGATTTGTTTGAACGTACGATATTGGCTATATACGTTTTCCAAACACCATTGTATCAGGTCTTAACGCCTGAGAACTGCGTCTGATAAAGTCTGTAGTAACAGCCCTTGGCGGCGATAAGTTCCTCATGGCTACCCTGCTCTGCAACACGTCCACCGTCGATAACGACTATCTTATCGGCGTCACGGATAGTGGAAAGTCGGTGAGCGATGATAAGGGACGTTCTGTTTTTCATAAGAGCCACCATTGCGGACTGAATGTGCATCTCAGTTCTGGTATCAACCGAGGAAGTGGCTTCGTCAAGAATAAGTATCTTCGGGTCGGCAAGCACTGCTCTTGCTATGGAGAGAAGCTGACGCTGACCTTGTGAAAGGTTTGAGCCGCCCTCGGCAAGCACTGTGTCGTAACCCTCGGAAAGTCTTTCGATGAACTCGTCTGCGTTCGCAAACTTTGCCGCCGCCTTTATTTCATCAAGGGTAGCGTTTTCTCTGCCGTAGCGGATATTCTCCTCTATGGTGTCCTTAAAAAGCACTGTATCCTGCAAAACTATGGCTATGGAACGTCTGAGCTTGTCTTTCGGGATATCGTAAATGCTCTGACCGTCTATGGTTATCTCACCGCTGTCAACGGGATAAAATCTTGTGAGAAGATTTACTATGGTGGTCTTGCCAGAGCCTGTTGCACCGACTATGGCTATTTTCTGACCTGCTTTTACTTCAAGATCGAGGTCTTTCAGCACCTGCTTTTCAGGAACATACGAGAAGTCGATATGCTTGAAGTCGATATCGCCTTTGACGTTTTCCACCTCAAAGTCAGCCTTGCCCTCGTCAGTTTCCTTATCGGCGTCCATGACTTCAAAGATACGCTCTGCGCCTGCTATTGCGGTCTGGATATTCGCAAACTGATTTGCAATCTCATTGATAGGACGTGAGAACTGTTTTGAATAGAGTATGAAAGCCTGAATAGTTCCCACTGTTATAAAGCCTTTTATTGCGAACCAGCCGCCAAATGCAGCGATAAGGATAAAGCCGAAATTGGATATTAAGTTCATGCAAGGACCCATTACACCACCGAATATCTGAGCTTTTATGCCGCATTTTTTCAGATTGTTGCTCATTTTCTCGAACTTGTCAACAGCGTCCTGCTCTTTGCCGTAGGAAACGACCGTTCTATAGCCAACGACCATTTCTTCCACTTCACCGTTTATCTCGCCAAGAAGCACCTGCTGTTTGATGAAGTATTTCTTCATATACTTTGTGAGAACGCCTGAAACGAATATGGTAAGGAACACTGTAGACAGTGAGATAAGGGTAAGAAGCGGTGAATACAGAAGCATTATTACAACTGTTCCCACTATGGTCAGCACGCCTGAGATGAGCGAGCCTATAGACTGAGAGATAGTTGTGGAAATGTTCTCGACGTCGTTTGTCATACGGCTCATTATATCACCATGACTATGGGTATCGAGATATTTTATAGGAAGTCTTACAAGGCTTGAGAACAAGTCTTTACGCATGGTCTTTACTGTGTACTGTGAAAGCTTTGCAGAGAAGATGCCCTGCATATAGGTGAAAACAGAGGACAGGAGATAAACTGCCCCAAGACCTATGAGAGTTTTGCCAAGTGAACCGAAGTCAACGCTTGTTTTCTTTTTGGTGAGAGTGATGCAGTCGATAGCTATCTGCTGTATTGACGGTGCGGCAAGATTGAGCAGAGTTATGATGAGCATTACTCCGATAAGGGCGAAAAACAGATATCTGTTTCTGCCTATATAGCCGATAAGCTTTTTAAGGGTGTTCTTTGCGTCCTTAGGCTTTTCCATTGTGAGCCTTGCACCGTGAGGTCCGCCCGGTTTTCTTCCGCCGGGTCCCATTGGAGGCATTGGAGGCATTACACTTCACCTCCTGACGTTTTTACCTGTGAGGCGTAGATATCCTGATATACTTCGCAGGTCTTTAGCAGATTTTCATGAGTATCGCAGGCACAAAGCTTGCCGTGGTCAAGGACGGCTATCCTATCGCATGATTTTACGCTCTGGATACGCTGTGCAATTATGATAAGGGTAGTGCCGTTCATTTTGCGGTCTATCTCCGCACGGAGCTTTGCTTCTGTGCCAAGGTCGAGGGCGGAGGTGGAATCATCAAGAATGAGGATCTCAGGTTTTTTAAGTACCGCTCTTGAGATAGAAAGCCTTTGCTTCTGACCGCCTGACAGTGAAGCACCCTTTTCGGCAATAATACCCTCATAGCCTGCAGGTATTTTCTGAATGAACTCGTCAGCCTGAGCTGCCTGTGCGGCGGAGATGACCTCCTCATGGGTAGCGTTTTTGTCGCCCCACTTTATGTTGTCCTCAACTGTGCCTGAGAAAAGCTCGCTTTTTTGCAGAACTATGCCAACTTTCTTTCTAAGCTCGTCAAGCTTGCAATCCTTGACGTTCACGCCGTCAACAAGGACTTCCCCTGCTGTGCAGTCATAAAATCTTGGAATAAGATTTACAAGTGAAGATTTTCCCGAACCAGTTGCACCTAGTATGGCGACGCTCTCGCCTGACTTTATATCAAGAGTAAGGTCTGAGATAACAGGTCTGCCCTTGGTTTCAGGATAGGAGAATGAAACGTTTTTAAAGCTCACTGTGCCCCCTGTTTTATCTGCAAGGGAAACGCTGCCGCTTTTTATAACTGGGTCAGTTTCGAGGACTTCTCTCAATCTGTTTGCAGATGTGGAAGCCTTTGCGAGGGTCTGGAACATCATAGACATCATCATTACGCCATGCAAGACCTGAGTAAGATATGTGATAGCCGCCATGACCTCGCCAACCTTCATAGCCTGTGCCTGCACCTGCCAGCCGCCTATAACTATAACGGCAATAACAGACAGATTGAGTATTATCATAAGAAGCGGCTGAAGGATAGCCATAAGGGTCTGAACACGGAGGTTTGATTCCATAAGGCTTATATTTGCATCGTCAAAACGCTTTTCTTCTGTATCCTCTCTCACATAGGCTTTTACTACTCTTGCGCCTGTGACGTTCTCCTGAACCACAGAGTTTACGCTGTCAAGACGTTTTGCAACGATAGAATAGTATGGGTTTGCCTTTTTGAGAATTACTATCATCATGATTATCTCGACAGGCAAGGCACATAGGATTATTATTCCAAAGCGAACGTTAAGAGTGAGCATCATGATTATTCCGCCAAAAAACAGCAAGCTGTCACGCACCAACATTCTCAGCATGAAGTCTACCATTTGCTGGATAGCGGTTATATCCGCTGTAAGACGTGTTACCAATGAGCCTGTGGTGAACTTGTCGGTCTGTTCAAATGAAAGACCCATGACACGTTTAAAAACGTCCACACGCAGATCTCGTGAAAAGCTTTGGGAAGCTATCCCACCGAATGCAGAAGCCGCAATTCCACAAGCTCCGCCACCTATAAGAACAAGGAGCATGAGAAGTCCCGTTCTTATGATAAGATCCATATCCTGACCCAGCACGCCATCGTCAACTATTTTTGACATAAGCTTTGGCTGAAGCAGGTCGCCCAGCACTTCTCCCACCATGGATAGAGGTGTCAGCACCGCAAACAGTGCATAGGGCTTCAAGTATTTGCTTAGTTTTACTTTCAAAGCAGTTCCTCCTAAAATTTTATTTCAGGCTACTTATACGCAGGGGAACATTGACGGAAGATAGCAAATGCAGAGCAGTGGGCTGTCAAGGACGCCAGCCCCTACAAAATGTGTGATATAACTTTTTATGTAGTGGCGAACAGCGTTCGCCCGCATTGCTTTGTTTTGCTAATGATCGCATCGACTTTTCACTGCTGGTGACAAGGCAGAGCCTTTGAAATCACAGCCCTAATTGTGCATTATCTCAAGCTCCCCGGACAGCTCCTGCGCTGTCATTTTCCTGCTGAGGGAGGCTTTGTCTATCATTATGGTAACAGGCTCTTTTCCGTGGATATCGAACCAGTTGTCAGAGAAAACGCAGTCGGCAGTTTTCAGGCTGAGGCAAACGCTTTTGGCGTAATTCTCGGCACAGAATGTCAGGGCGAATTTATCCTCGCTTTCTGATATGCCGTAGGTTATGGCAGGCTCTAAGAAGGTAAATTCTTTCGGGCGCACAAAGAGGGTTGTGCCAAAGCTCAACACCTTGCCGTTTTCCATAATGGAATATTCGAGATATTTTTCACGAGGGTCGGTACGGTTTTTTAGCTCGTCTGAAAGGTCGATAGTAAGGACGTTTTGTGCGGTAAGAGCCGGAACGTTCACGGACTTTTCGCCGCTTTGCAGAATTTCTGCTTTATTGTTTCTAAGCTTCCATCTTACTATGCCCTCAAAGGCTGTCATGCGTTCGTTGGATATGTTAAGGACAGGCTTTTTTCTATTGGTATCGTCGCAGGAGATAAGGCACGGACCGTAAAAACGCTTTGCATAATAATGCAGACCTTTCCACCTGCCGAAATAGTCGATACTTGACCATGAGATAACAGGGTTTGAATCGTTCACCTGCCAATAGGCTGAACCCATACATCTGCCCCTTGCTCTTCTCATATGCTCAACATTTGAGCGTATGCAATCCGCCTGAACAAGCTGTGAGGAATAGATGAGCTGTTTGAAATCATATGGATATCTTACCATTTGAGCGAGATAGTACATTATCTTCTCGTTGCCCTGGACGCACTTCTGATGCGCCGCCATAACTGGTGAGCAAAGGTCAAAGTCGCCCTTTGTTTCATCGGCAAAGGCACGGCAGGTCTTTATATCAGGCAGGCTTTCAAAGCCGTATTCTGAGCAGAAGCGGTAATAAAATTCTCTGAACGCTTCGATAGGCTTGAAGTTGTGCCAAACGTCCCAATAGTGCATATCCCCTGCATGGTTTGAGGAAGCGTCCTTGAAGCCTCCCCCTGATGAAGGTGATGACGGCCAATAGAATGTGTTTTCGCATGGGTCATAGGCTTTAAGCACCTGTGGGATAATATCCTCAAAAATGATAAGATAGTCACGCTTTGCTTCCTCGTCCTCGGGGAGACCCCAATATTCCCATGCGGATTCTATCTCGTTGTTGCCACACCACAGACCAAGAGAGGGGTGGTTTCTCAGGCGGATAACGTTGTCACGAACTTCCCCACGGACAGTTTCTTCAAACTCCTCCGTGAGCAGATATGCAGAGCAGGCGAACATAAAGTCCTGCCATACTATGATACCATTCTCGTCGCAGTAGTCATAGAAATACTCGTCAGGATAATAACCGCCTCCCCACACTCTTATAAAGTTATAGTTTGCGGCCTTGCAATCTGCAAGGAGCTTTCTTGTTTTCTCTTCGTTACAGCGTGTGACTATCTGGTCTTCAGGGATATAGTTTGCGCCCATGGCAAATATCTTCACGCCGTTGTTTATAAAGCAGAACTCCTCGCCCCACTGATCTTTTTCACGGCTGACAGTTAAAGTTCTAAGACCTATGCGCTGTGTATTTTTATCTGTGCAAGCGTCATTTTCATCATACAAAGTCACTGCACAGCTATAAAGTGGCTGTTCGCCATAGCCGTTCACCCACCAAAGCTGAGGGTCGCTTATCACAAGCTCTGTTTCATAATACTCTGCACTTCCCTCTAGGCTTATGTCGGCTTTTGCGGTGATATTGCCCTGCGGGTCGGATATTTCCACCATAGCTTTTTTACAGCCGTGGTTTTCTATATGCAAAAGGGCTTTCAAAGTCACTTTGTTATCGGTGTGCTTTTGGCTGTAGTAAACATCAAGTATACGTCCTGCATCTGGGACGATAAGGGATACACCGCGCCATATTCCCATGTCAGGGAGCATTGGACCCCAATCCCAGCCGAACATACAATGGGCTTTTCTTATATGGGTGTAGCCCGTCATGGTGGAGTCAACGCCCCAAAGGTGACGTTTTTCGTCCATTTCTTTTATGTATCTGTTTGGCGAGGTTATTTTCACTGTGAGAGTGTTGTCCCCCTCTTTGATAATACCATGGACAGGAAACTCCCACACTCTGTGCATATTATTCACTCTGCCAAGGTGAATGCCGTTGAGATAGACGTTTGCTATGGTATCAATGCCGTCAAAGTGCAGGACAGTATTCTCGCACTCCACTGCGGCCTTGTCTGCGGTGAATGTGGTTTCAAAATCGTAATCATCATCACATATCTGTGTTGAGATATACTCGTTCTCACGATAATATGGGTCGGGTATCTTTTTATAGTCAAGCAGGGTCTTATATACAGAGCATGGAACTTTGCAGTCAAAGCTCTCCTGCGAGCCTGCTTTTTTCATTTTCCAGTTATCGTTAAGGCTTACTGTTATACTCATTATTTTTCTCCTTATTTGTCATGGACGCAGAAAAGGTTTGTTTCCCATGCGGGGTAGTATCTTTCCTGACGAATATAGAATTTGTATCCTTTGCAAAGACTGTTTATATACAGAGGCAGGGTGATGTAATCATATGGTCTGTGATACAACGCACTGCATATTTTGGGAGCATAGCGTGAAATGGTATATTCACTGCCTTTGATAGCTTCTAGGTCTGCTCCCTCAACGTCATATTTTATATAGGTGCATTTTTTGCCTGCAAGAACGCTGTCCAGACTTCTTGCACGAACCTTTTTTCCTGCGGCATCTACTCTGCCCTGTCTGCCTGCGCCACCTGCAAAGCTAAGTTCGGTATCTACGCTCCATGCGGCGGCGTTATAAAAGCTTATATTGTCATTGGCTTTTAGATTTTTCAGGCATTTCTGAAAGTTTTTTCTCTCAGGTTCGAGGGCATATATTCTCTCATACTTTCCCCCTGTGCGTGAGATAAGCTCTGCGGCAGTGTCGCCTGTGTATGCTCCCAAGTCGCAGTATATCTCGTTTTCTCCAAGGGTAAGTATCTCGGTTATCTTGTCCTTATCCGTAAATATCTCACGGAGATAAGAAAGCTTTCCTGTTATCTTGAACGCTGTCAGCTTTTCAAAGGTAAGCTTTGAAATATCGTCATCAAAAAGGCGGTAAGCTTTTTCAGCCTGAGAATACATTGAGAGAAGCTTTTCCTTGCTGAAATTTTCATCGCCTGCAACGCACATTTCCGGCACTATGACCTCGCAGCTTTTTTCAATATTGTCGATACGCTCCATTATCTCAGGCAGGCTCGTGCCAAAGCCAAGCACAACTGTGATATTTCCAAACTGCGCTTGCACCTGTGAGAAAGTCTGCACCTTAAACCCTCTGAAGCTTTGTCCACGGACAAAATCGTCGCTTGCAAAAACACCTGTGCATTTTATGCCAAGTCTATCAAATTCATCAAGAAGCTTTTCCGCTCCATCGCCCATGCCGTATATGAATATCGGCTTTTCGCAGGTCTTGAGCCTGTCCCACGAGCTTTCAAGGGACTGAAAATATTCTTTTGAAAACATTCACACTTTCCTCTCCAAAAAAGGCTCTCACAGAAAGATCTGCGAAAGCCCCTTATTCTTATAGAACTTTATATGATATCGTCATTGATATCAAAATCATCATGATCGTGGCAATGACCGCCGTCACCACCGACCATATCTCTGCCCCTTACACGGTATCTATCACGATTTATATTGATATACTTATCAAGCTGTGCAAGCACATCTCTTGGCGCTTTTATGGACTTGACTTCCTTAATAGGCGTATCAACGTCTTTGACATTCATTACTATTGTGCCACAGCCGAACATTCTTTGTCCGAACGGCAGGACAAGCTTTTTGTCGATGACCCTATAAAGGTCAAGCTCGTCTTCCTCTATGCTGAGAAAACCCTTGCGTGTTATAAACTTATCTTCTGTGAGAAAATATCTTGTAAATGATATAGGCAGACCAAAAATCGTTCTTTTCTTATCTGTCCAAATGTAATTGATAACGTCTTTTTTCATAAAACGACGTCGCCTCCCTCAAGATGATCTATAATTTTTTACAAAGACATCATTGCAAACTGGTGGCACAAAAAAGTTGCTGACCATGTTTTTGCAACGATCCTCCCGTATATTTTACCACGCAATAAAGCTTTTGTCAAGAAATTATCTTTTGTAAAAGCTATGTAAAAATGCCATTCATTTATATATTTCTATATCATTTCGTAAATATTAATAAATGTAAAATCACACATTTATCTTAATATTTTTTTAATTATTTAGCAATCTTTGCTGGCGTTTTCGACTTTTTTCTACATAAAATAAGCTTTCATAACAATGTAAAGTTGATGTAAAATATAGCGAATCGTCAATTTATTCATATAATGTATTGATTTAAACGACACAAAAGCATATTTTCTCTGTGTAAATTACAATATTTGCACAATTATCTCATTTAAAATTTGGTCATAACCGACATTTGTTTATTTACTATGTATAGATTGTTGCGTGTTTCTTAAAACATAGTACAAAAAGTAAGAAAATTAAGTAAAAAACTTGAAATTATATCGTAAAAATGTTATACTGCAAGTGTAGTATAAAGTTAAAAAAATAAAAAAACCGGAGGAAGATTTAAAATGTGTAAAAAAGACGTGATCAAAATCCTTGTCGGAAGCCTCAATCAGGCCGGCATGAAGGTGGCAGACTATCTGAAAAAACAGGGGTACAATGTTGCGCAGTCAGACTACAATCCACTGGAGATACAGCTTGAGGTGCTTAAAAGCAAACCTGATTTTCTGATAATTTCAGAAATAACTGAATTTCCCTACGAACTGTGCAAAAATCTCAAAGGGGCTTGTCCTAAGCTGAAAATAATCATGCTTTCCGACAGAAAAACCAACAATGGACTTGCAAAATACGCAGACATGATAATAAAAAGTCCTCTAAGCTGTGCGGATATCAAAAACGCACTCAGAGCGCTTCAGTGTCCTGACGATTCTGCAGATCTGAACATCACAATAACGCGAAGCTCTGACGAGGGGTACACCAATGGCGACATACAATCTGCTATATCCACCGTGATGAAGCGGTTGTGCATAACTCCGAATTATAACGGCTATGGCTACATCAAAGAGGCAATAAAAATGGCTCTTACGACAGACAAAGCCAACAGACGTGTCACAAAGGTCATTTATCCAGAGATAGCGGCGGCACATGGAGTAACCACAGTAAGCGTTGAAAGAAATATGCGCACCGCCATAAGGATCGGTTGGGAAAAGGCTCATGACAAAGACAAAGCCGAGATATTCGGTAATTTTGCCATAAGACCTGACCACTACCCCACAAACAGCGAATTTATTTTCGTTGCCGCTGAATACATAAACAGCAAATATCCAGCGGAAAAGGCATTATCAGCCACCGCTGAACATACTAGCGAAAGTAATTTATTTATCTGACAAGAAGAAAGCCGTTATGCCCACAGGCACAGCGGCTTTTTTCTATATAAACGAAACGTCCTGCAGTAAATGACAACGGGCTGCCCTGCGGACGCAGATCTTCGGCTGCGTCACCCACTGTCATACGATCACTGCAGACGCTCCGTTATCTCATTTTATGCCGACATGGTTTTTATGACACAAAAAAGGCGCTGTAAAAAAACGCGCAATAAAAAAAGACTGCAACCACCCTTAAAAGGGTA
>OBHU01001017.1_pt1 | contig 16573 bp, 9 predicted proteins | sample 1519071 | NCBI WGS metagenome assembly OBHU01 (sample SAMEA2452135, study PRJEB22498) | human gut metagenome
CTTGATATTCACATATTTTACTGTTGAACCACCTTCTTCGGATGATGCGGCAGTCGTTGTTTCTTCCGTTTCCGATGCTTCCGTTGTTACCTTTTCCGTAGTCGGTTTCTCTGTTGTCGCTGCTTCCGTTGTTATCTTCTCCGTCGTTTTTTCTTCGGAAGCCTCCTCCGATGCATCCGATCCGGTCGCAACATTTTCTATCTGATGGTCATTTCCATTTTCTCTGTCAAAGTTCCATATATCCTGTCTGTATCTTGTCGCAAATATCGCTATCGAACATACCAGAAATACGGCAGCCACACTGCTGATCTTTATCTTATCGCACCGCTCACTTTTTATCCTGGTGCTATATCTTTTCTCATTGTCCATTCTCTTATTCATTCCTCTTTTTGCCTTACATTTTATAAAAGGAAAGGGTCTTATCCCGTTAGCTTCGATTATAGCATACCACTTTACATAAGTGTACAGATTTTGAAATTTCTACATAATTCGCAGTTTTAGTCGTTTTTCGACTTTTCTGATTGTTGAAATTAACAAATCTTGTTTCATTTTTATGGACACTTTTTAACTTAAGTGTTACTATTCTATTAGATTTTTGAGATGGGTCTGTTTTCACACTTACACATACATAATATTATCTTGCAGACTTTTTCCGTTTTATGTATCTTAAATACAAATACTTATCACTTTATATGGGAGGCTACTATGAGTTTTAGCGCAAAAAACTATGATTTTAAAGGCGAAACCTGTATCGAACTTATCGCAGGAGATTTTCGTGCATTGATCGCACCTTTTAACGGAAGTAATGTAATGAAGCTGGAAAACACAGCTCTTAATATTGATATCTTAAGAAATGATCTGTCACTTTCACCGGAAGAACTGAAGGCTGCTGCCGAGGTATACGGTATGCCTACTTTATATCTTCCAAACAGATTATCTCATGGAGATCTGAAAACCTCAGATGCCATGTATCATTTCCCTTGCAACGATCCGCTGGGCAACCATCTGCATGGTTTTCTTCACAAACGCTGCCATACAATTGATGACATGTATGTAGAGGGTGAAAGTGCTGTTGCAAAGACTTCTTATGTATATGATGAAAATGATGAATTTTTCGAAACTTTCCCTGTCAGCTTCAAGGCAGAATTTGTCTTTACACTGACAGCAGACGGACTGGATTATTCCTTTACACTGACTAACCTTTCCAAGGTTCAGATGCCTTATGGTGTATGTAACCATATCGCATTCAAAGCACCGTTTACAAATGGCGGAAGCGGCGCAAATGTGCGTCTGCAGGTTCCGATCGGTGACAAATGGGAACTCAGCGACACCTGTATTCCAACCGAGAAAACACTGCCGCTTACCAGATATGATATGATGTACAAAGAGGGTGACATGGTTCCTGTTCTTCAGGACATCGACAACGACCTCTATACCGCTGAAATGAACGAATTAGACGGCAAGCCATTCTATGGTGTCATCGTAACCGATAAAGTTACAGGCGTCCGTGTCTGCTACGAAGTATGTGATGTTATGAAATACTGGATCATGTGGAATGATCACGGCATGAAAGAATTCTTCTGTCCGGAACCTATGAGCTGGAACATTGATGCTCCAAACCTTTCCGGTGATCCTGCCGTAACCGGCTACACCGAACTGGCTCCCGGCGAATCCAAAACCGTAACCGAGCGAATCTTTGTCCGGTAGAAAATAGCTGAAGTTACATAACAGAAGAAAATAGTTTATAATAAAGCATTAACTTTATATCTATCATCATACACAGGTTTGACAGTAAAAAAAGACATATATATTCCTGTAGCAGACCTCTTTTCACGTCGGTACTTAATGAACCGCAAAAGCGGTGAATTTAGAACCGTTACGTGAAAATAGAACGAAAGTGTTCTGCGAAAGGAATGATATATGTCTCTTTTTATTGTCAGACCGTCATGCAAACAGGGCCTTAGCTAAAAAACACGGCATATGTATTCTGTGTAAGGAATAGCATATGCCATGTTTTCATATAAGGCTCGGTCTTATTCGGACTCTACCGTTCCGCCGATATACCATTTACCGCCCTTCTTGTAACAGATCAGTGACATCTTGTCATCCTCTGTCTCTGTCTCTCCAAGGTAGTTTATTGTCATGGTATAATCAACATCACAGATATAAGCACATCTTACTTTGCTTGCTACAGACGTATCACCATACAGACCTTCGCACATATTCTTGATAGTTGCTCTGTTTGCCTTCTCTGTTGATGTGATCTTGTAATCAATAGAATACTCAACCCCCATAGAGGTCAGAAGCTCAAAGCTGCTGGATAATGTTTCTACATCATTGTCAGCAACACAGTCTTCATCAACAAGTGATACGATCTTATCTGTATCTGCTTCTTCAATTCCGGTCATAAACTGATCTACTAATTTCTTGCTCTTCTTGGCTCCCCCAAGCGAACCTGAAAACAGGAATATAACTGCTGCTGCAATTACTGCAAGTGCAACAATGATTCCAATAACTGCTCCTGCACCGGATTTCTTCTTTTTTGGTGGCTGCTGATAACCTGCGCCAGTATCAAATCCCGGTGTACCATATGCATTTCCTGCATAACCATTCTGCATTGGATCTCCCTGATACTGTGATCCACCATACTGTGGATCCATCCCCATTCCCTGCTGTGGTTGCGCACCATATGCTGCATTTTCCGGCTGCTGTGGCTGATCATTCCCAGCAAGTGTAAACCCACCACTTGTACCTACTTCTGCTCCACATACAGGACAAACTGAACCATTTGTCTCTGCTCCGCAATTTGGACAATTCATAATCTCTCCTCCTAAAACGTAAAAAATAATATATATGTGAACATTTTATGTCTGTTCACATTTTGAGTGTATCAGATGAGGCTTCTTTTTACAATGATTATTTTTCCACATTTTATCATGGGTTTTGTTGTCAAATATCCTATTTTATTATATAATATGCCCATATGGCTGTTTTTATAAGGGGCACACTATGTCCTTTGTAAGGGAGAGATCATGGAGCAGTGGATACTGCCTGATAACGGCAGACACTACTTATCTTAATACACATGAAAGGAAGGTATATATTACATGAAGTTTGGTTATTTTGATGATGCCAACAAGGAGTATGTCATCACATCTCCTAGAACTCCTTATCCTTGGATCAACTACCTTGGAACACAGGATTTCTTCTCACTGATTTCAAATACAGCGGGAGGTTACAGCTTCTACAAAGATGCTCGTCTTCGTAGAATTACAAGATACCGTTATAACAATGTACCTATCGATATGGGTGGTCGTTATTTCTATATTAACGAGAATGGTACAATCTGGAATCCGGGCTGGTCACCGGTTAAGACAGAGCTTGACGAATATGAATGCCGTCATGGTATGGGTTACACAGTGATCACCGGTAAGAAGAACAACTTAAAGGCAGAGGTTACTTTCTTCGTACCTCAGAATTATGCCGGAGAAGTTCAGCAGGTTGTTCTTACAAATGAAAGCTCAGAAGAGAAGACTTTCTCATTCTTCTCATTTGAAGAGTGGTGTCTCTGGGATGCACAGGATGACTGCACAAACTTCCAGAGAAACTTCAGTACAGGTCGTGTAGAGGTTGTTGGTTCAACAATCTACCACAAGACAGAGTACAGAGACAGACGTGATCATTTCGCATTCTACACAGTAAATGACGAGATCGACGGTTACGATACAGACAGAGATTCATTCATCGGACTTTACAATGGTTTCCACAACCCACAGGCTGTTGAAGCCGGCAAGTCAAATGATTCATTTGCAGATGGATGGTCACCAATCGCTTCACACTATAAAAAGATCACTCTTGCTCCGGGCGAGACAAAGACTCTTGTATTTATTCTTGGATATGTTGAGATGCCTGTTGACCAGAAGTTCGAAGCTGATGGCAAGACGATCAACAAGGTTAAGGCTCTTGAGATGATGGAGAAATACAACACTCCTGAGAAGGTTGCAGCAGGTCTGGCAGAACTCAAAGAACACTGGAACAACCTCTTAAGCATCTTAAATGTTAATACTCCTGATGATAAGGTTAACCGTATGGTTAATATCTGGAATCAGTATCAGTGTATGGTTACATTCAACCTTTCACGTTCAGCATCATACTTCGAGTCCGGTATCGGCCGTGGTATGGGATTCCGTGATTCCAACCAGGATGTACTTGGATTTGTTCATCAGATTCCTGATCGTGCAAGAGAAAGAATTATTGATATCGCTTCTACACAGTTCCCGGATGGTGGATGCTATCATCAGTATCAGCCACTTACAAAGAAGGGTAATGCAGATATCGGTGGTGACTTCTCAGACGATCCATTATGGCTGATCCTTTCTGTATCTGCATACATCAAGGAGACAGGCGACTGGGGTATTCTTGATGAGATGGTTCCATATGACAACGATATGTCCATCGCTAAGCCAATGCTTGACCACTTAAAGGTTTCCTTCTACAAGATCGTAAACAACCTTGGACCACACGGACTTCCACTTGCAATGAGAGCTGACTGGAACGACTGTATCAACCTTTCATGCTTCTCCGATACACCGGGTGAAAGCTTCCAGACATACACCAACCCTAAGTTCGCTGCTGAAGGCGGATACTCAAAGGTTGCTGAGTCAGTTATGGTTGCTACACTCTTTACATATGCAGGTCCTAACTATGTTGCTATTCTTAAGCACCTTGGAATGGACGCTGAAGCAGAAGCTGCTCAGGCTGAGATCGATAAGATGAAAGCTAACATCATGGAATCCGCTTGGGATGGTGACTGGTTCTTAAGAGCATACGATGCAAATGGTGAAAAGATGGGATCTAAGGAATGTGAAGAAGGACAGATCTTCATCGAGCCACAGGGCTTCGCTATTATGTCAGACATCGGTAAAGATCAGGGCTGCGACAAGAAGACACTTGCTGCTATTGATGAGCGTCTGAATACACAGCACGGACTTGTACTTAACAATCCTGCATTCACAAAGTATTACATCCAGTATGGTGAGATCTCAACATACCCAGGCGGATACAAAGAGAATGCCGGTATCTTCACACATAACAATGCATGGATCATCTGTGCTGCTGCTTATGCAGGCGCCGGCGATCAGGCATTCAAATATTACTCAGAGATCGCTCCTGCTTTCACTGAGGAGACATCTGATATCCACAAGACTGAGCCATATGTATATGGTCAGATGATTGGTGGTAAGGATGCGGGATCCGATATCGGAAAGCCAGGCAACCACTTTGGTCAGGGTAAGAACTCATGGCTTACAGGTACTGCAGCCTGGAACATGGTAGCTATTTCACAGTACATCTTAGGTATCTCAGCAGACTTCGATGGTCTTAAGATCGATCCATCTATTCCTGCTGCATGGGATGGTCTGAATGCTACACGTCAGTTCCGTGGTGCTACATATGATATCAAGGTTACAAATCCGGATCATGTAAATAAGGGTATCAAGAGTGTTACTGTAGATGGCAATGCTATCGAGAGCAATGTTCTTCCAGTATTTGGTGATGGCAAGACTCATGCTGTAGAAGTAGTAATGGGTTAATCCATATATCAGATATTGATATAAAAAACGAGACACATATGACTGTATATTGCAGATCATATGTGTCTCATTTTTATTTCTATTCATCTTCCGTTTCTGTAATCTCAACTGCCATTGGATCCAACCGGCTTCGGTCATAAGCTTCCGTATTGATATTGGTCTGATCGATCTCTTCATATCCATCATCCAGATAATCATCTACAACCCCATCTGTTCCAAGATCTCCGGCAAAGGAAGATACCCTGTAGCGAAGCTTTCGATATATCTTTTTAATTACCTTGATCACTAATACGATGCACCAGTTAATGATATAAGCCAAAATGATACTGATAACTATATCCTTACCACTGTCTCCAAATCTCTTCTGGATCGGAGTTCCAATATAACGGATCACAAAATACTGGGTCAGGTAAAAATCAAATACCATAGAGCTTAAGATTCCAAATGGTGATAATGTAAATATATGAGAAATCATTCCACCGTCATAAGAAAATACCATCACGATCAGCACATACAACAGCAATCTCAGAAGTGCTGCAGGAATTCCATATTTCCCAACTGTTCCCAGATAAATGAGAACCGCTGCCACAAGCACTACCAGCTCCGCTCCGGTCAGAAGATTTCTTCCAGCGGAACGATCTGTCTCGATCCGAATATTCAGTCTGAAATTTGCAAGCCAGACACCAATACAGAATAAAATAAGATTCATCAGAAACAGATATGGCATATCCTGCTTCAATACCATTGCATCAGCAAGTGGTCCTGCAACAATTATATATACAACGATCAGCCCGGCTATCACCAATCCGCTTCTTTTCAGATCCCGCTTCATTCTTGCCGCCAGCATACCGATCACCGGAGCCAGAAGATAGATCAGAAAGATTGCTGATACAAACCAACTGACCGGATTCAGTGCCATATAATATCCAGCCTTCGGTATCATTGTCTGAAGCATCGGTATACTGATGATATACTTCACGATCAGTGTTTTAATTTCCTGTGAACCGGGATGGCTGCACAATGCGAGGATCAGGAATACTGTCTGCATGATCATATAAAGCGGATACAGAATCCCCAGCTTCTTTCCAAGAAATTCCAGATAATTCTTCTTGTTCAGATTAATAAACTTCTTATGGTAATGAATACCGATTCCAAATCCTACCAGAACAAAGAAAAATGCCATTCCAAATATCCCATTATCCAGATATTTGTCATAAACTGCCTGTGCTTTTTCTCCCGGCATCATCCCCACACAATATGATAAAAAGACAAGGGTGATCATGATAACCTTCCATGCCTCAAATGATTTTGCTTTTACCTTCATATTCCTTCTCTCCTGTGCAATAAAACTTTTCTTGCTCATTTGGATTTATTATAGCATCTAACAACATACATATGCAAATCTTATATTTTCAAAAGCGCTGGCAGATTCCTTGACACTCCATTCTCCCTGAACTAAAATTAAAGAATACCGTTCTGCCAGTTCATATGGCAGCGGCACAAGGAGAAGTTATATGAAAAAAGTGAATCTGATCGTTCCCTGTTACAATGAAGCGGAAGCACTTCCTTTATTTAAGGACGAACTGAACAAAGTAATCCAGACTCTGGATCAATATACATTTGAGATACTTCTGATCAATGATGGTTCTACAGATACAACCCTTTCCGTCATGAAAGAAATCTGTGATACGGATTCTCATTACAAATACATATCATTTTCAAGAAACTTTGGAAAAGAAGCTGCCATGTATGCCGGCTTCTGTAATTCAGATGGTGACTATGCCGCCATCATGGATGCAGATATGCAGGATCCCCCTGCCCTACTGCCTGATATGCTCCACTGTCTGGAAACTGAGGATTATGACAGCGTTGCCACCCGGCGGGTATCGAGGATCGGAGAACCAAAGATCCGTTCCTTCTTTGCAAGGAATTTTTATAAACTTATCAACAAGATCTCGGACGCAGATGTTGTCGATGGTGCCAGGGATTTTCGTCTGATGAAGCGTGAAATGGTAGACAGTATCGTCGCCATGTGCGAATACAACCGATTCTCAAAGGGTATCTTTGGCTGGATCGGTTTTAAGACCAAATGGCTGGAATATGAAAATGTAAACCGCATTGCCGGAGAAACAAAATGGAGTTTCTGGGGCTTATTCAAATATGCGGTCGATGGAATCATCAATTTTTCCGAAACCCCGATGTCCCTTGCATCCGGGCTTGGCATTTTTCTGACGATCTTTTCCTTTCTTATGGTTATTTTCATTATTATAAGAAAAGAAATATTCGGAGATCCGGTTGCCGGCTGGCCATCTCTTGCCTGTATCATCATCTTTATTGCTGGACTTCAGTTCCTGTGCATGGGTATTATGGGTAAATACATTGCCAAGACATATCTGGAAGTAAAAAACCGGCCACATTACATCGTATCGGAAACAAATAAGGATCATGTAGATCCGATCCATTAGGAATAAAAACAAAGAAGGCGTATATATAATGAAGAAACTTACATATATTATTTTGCATCTGCTGATTCTTCCATTGCTCCTCTACGGATTTTCTTTTTCTGTATCTGCGGAAGAAACCAGTTCCGAAGACACTGTTATACAGGTTACTGCGGAAGACGGCAGCGACATATCCCAAAAGCTGAACGAAGCGCTGATCAATGCCAGAGATCTTGCCGAAAGCTCCGGGCAGATTGTTACAGTCAGGGTTCAAAAAGGTAGTTATCTTCTTTCCGCTGCGCTGCATATTTACAGCAATACAACGCTGGATGTCACGGATGTTCACTTTACATTTGCCGGTTCCCATCGGTTCAATATGCTGATCACCGGTCCATCATCAACAGAAAATTACAAAGACTATGACGATTACAACAACAGTGAAGCCTGCTCCGGCTATGATGCCTATAAGAATATCACGGTTCTGGGCGGAATCTGGGAAAGCACCGAAGCCAATCTGAGTTGTATCGTTCGTATCTTTCATGCTACTAATATTACCCTTGACGGTCTTACTTTCACGGGCGGCGGATGCGTACATCAGCTAGAGGTTGCTGCGATCGACGGCTTTTATGTCAGAAACTGCACATTTAAAAACCACGGCAAACGTGCTGACGATACCAAAAACTTTGAAAAAGAAGAAGCCATACAACTCGATATGCCATACAGTGAACTGGTATATCCCGGCACTTATCCGGACGGAACCCCTATGAAGAATGTGGAGATCACACACAACACATTCCAGAATATTGCCCGTGGTGTCGGAACACACACCATGCTCTGCGGTGCATATCACGAAAATATCAAGATCAACGATAACACATTTATCAATGTGCTGGAAGAATGTGTTGTCTGCTTAAACTATGTAAACTGTGAAGTAAAGAACAACACGATCACCAACTGCGGCGGCGGTATTCTGGTTCAGAATGCCAAGGAATACGAAGTATCCATGAACACAACGGTTTTAAATGGCGCAAAGAAGATCGACAACGCTGTTATCAACAATGCGGTAACAGAAGTCAGCGGCAACACCTTGAAGCTGACCTACCATCCGACAACATTAAAAACTGCCGGAATCTTCGTTTATGGAAGAAAGCTGAACAGCAACATCACAGGAGGAGATGGATTTCCTCTGCCGGATGAAGATTTCTATATCAGCTCCGTTATTATACGAAACAATACGATCATCACACCGGGAGACGGTATCACCTTATCCGATGCAAGAGATTGCGAGGTATCCGGTAATACAATCAATGGATATAATTTCTCGCCGGATGACAAATTACGAACTTCCAGAGATGGCATCCGTATTGATCAGTCCAGTAAGAATATCTCCGTAACCGGAAATGAGATCAAGAACATGCCGCGTTATGGTCTGTATATTACGGACAACAGTACCGCCTCTGCGATTGAAAATAACACCTTTAAAAACTGTACCGGAACCGGAATCTTTCTGACAGACTCCAGTGCATGTATCTATGATATTGCAAACAACATTGTAAAAAACTGCAAAGCCGGCGGTATTCTGGTTGGAAACAACAGCCGTGTCACGAACATAACAGGAAATGCCTTTGGTGCTGTCAGTGGCAATCCGGCGATCAAAGTATACAGCAACAGCCGTACAGGGCTGATCTCGACAAACCGGGTACGTGACATGGGTGATAAAACAAAAGCAACCGTTGCAAATGCAATTGAGATTACCGGACGCTCTTTTGCAAAAGAAATTTCATCCAACCGGATCTATGCATCAAAAACGGACGTCTCCTCCGGAATGGGAATTCTGGTTGATAAGGCCTCCAAAATTGCTGGTTCCGTAAAAAACAACACGATCTCGGATGCAGCCCTGTATGCCGTATCTATTGCCAATCATTCCAAGGTTGCAGAGCTGGTCAGTGAAAATGTACTCTCTTCCATTGGTAAAAGTGCGATCGCAGTAAATGGAGCCAGCAGCATCGGTCAGAACATTGAAGGAAACTCTATCAATGGAAGTGGAACCAACGGTATCCTTCTGGAAAAAGAAGCAACGGTCTGTGGCGGCATCAACAATAATACAATCAGTGAGTGCAGCAATTACGGCATCAATGTCCAGAGCATCAATAACGATACAACTATCTCGTATAACTATATTTCCGCAAAAGGCAATGCCCCAATCAACATTGCTGCACACAGCAATTACCTGCTGACAGTTGTCAAAAATACCTTGTGTGGATCTGCATCATTAAATGGTATGCAACTATCCAAATGTAATGTAGCTATTTCTGACAACGATATTACTGATTTCAAATATGGTATTGCTGCTTCCTCATCCGTATCCGGTGCGATCAGCAATAATATATATAACGATATAGCAAATAAAGATCTGTCGATTAATGACACTGACCAGAAAATATGCGGTACGGTAACGGATCTCACCTGTTCTATGAATACAGCACGCAATCAGGCAACCTTATCATGGAAGAAGGTCAAAGGAATCAGTGGCTATGAAGTACAATACAGTACAACCGATCATTTTTCCGGCAAATCGACAAAACAGCTTGGCAAGGAACAGACATCCTATGCTTTACAGGATCTTCCAAAGGGCAAAACAATCTACTATCGTGTTCGTGCCTATCGTTCCTTTGGAAATCTCAGCATCTATGGTTCCTATACAAGCGGAAACTTTACCGCCTGATCCTGTCAGGCAGATACTTAGTGGCATCTGTTTTTTTAACAGTCAACCAGAACATCTGATATTTTGGAAAGGGGAAGTTTTATGAAAAAACATCTTATCTCATGTATGGCAGGAGCAGTCCTTGCAGCCGGTCTTATCTTCGGAACTGCATTTCGCTCAAATGCTGCAATGCCGGCTTCCGGTTTTACAACAGCGCCGGTCTTTGCCGTCGCATCGAATGACGACATGCTTATCACTGACAGTGTGATCACACTGACTGTCAAAAACGGAACTGACATTACAACAGAATTAAACACAGCTTTAAAAACTGCCAGAGATATGGCAGATCAGACGGACAGTATCATTACTGTAACCGTTCCTTCCGGTTCTTATACCCTGTCATCGACAGCCCGTATTTTCAGCAACACCACATTAAATCTGAAAGGTGTTACACTGACCTGTGCAGACAATGGTAAATTCAACATGATCATATCCGGTACTCCCGGCTCCTACAAAGACCAGACAAACTACAACAAAAGTGATCTCTGCACCAGATATGATGGATTTAAAAATATAACGATCAATGGCGGAACGCTGATCGGGAACAGTGAGAATACTTCCAGTATGATCCGTCTCTTTCATGCAACAAATGTGAATCTGTCCGGTATCACCCTGTCGGGTGGCGGCTGTGTGCATCAGATGGAGGTCTGTGCGATCAATGGCTTCTATGTAAAAAACTGCACTTTCAAAAATAACGGACGGGAAACCGGTGTGACAAACGCTCACGTCAACCAGGAAGCCCTTCAGCTTGATACTCCATGTAAAGAAGCCGCATTTCCGGGTGTCGTTCAGGATGGCACAACAATGAAAAACGTTGAGATCACCGGATGTAAATTTCAGAATGTCATCCGTGGCATTGGCAGCCATACACTTCTTCTGGGTGCTTACCATGAGAATATCAAGATCAATAACAATACCTTCAATAATGTTATGGAAGAATGTATTATCGGACTTAACTACCGCAACTGTGAGATCAAAAACAATACGATCACAAACTGCGGCGGCGGTATCCTGTTCCAGAATTTTAAATCCTACGAAGGCTCTGTTATTTCTACCATTCTGGACAGTAAACAACCATACAAAGGAAAGATCATCTACAATCTGAACTCTGTCATCAGCGATAACACGATCACCTTAAAGTATTCTCCATCCTGTGAGAATCCTGCAGCTATTAAGGTATTTGGCCACAACCAGTTGAAAAAAATGAAAGGTGCAGACGGTAAATATTTCCCTACCGGAAATTATTACATTACCGGTGTAACCGTATCCAATAACAATATCACAACAGCCGTTACCGGCATCCACATCACTGATGCCTGGAACTGTATCTTTACAAACAATACCGTTACCGGAAAGGGATTCAGCGCAAAGGATCCTCTGAAAAATGAACGAGACGGCATCTTTATTCAAAGCTATGCAAAAGGACTTGTCCTGTCAAACAACAAGGTCTCCGGAATGACCGGACACGGTATTGCCATTCATTTCTCATCAACGGCTAAGGATATTATCAACAACACAATTTCCAACTGCGGCGGTTATGGTATTCATATCTATCAGAACAGCGGTTGTACCGGTTTATTATCCAAGAATAAAATAAAGAAATGTACAAGTGGCGGCATCAGTCTCAGTACGAGCTCTACGGTAGCAGATATTCTATCCAATACCATCACCGGCGGCTGTACAGATACAGGTATCAGCCTGTACAATAACTGTAAAGCCGGAAAGATCAAAAACAACACGATCACAGCCATCGGTAAAAATGCTCCTGCAATCAAGCTGTCTCAGAAGTCAGCCTCTAAAACCATAACCGGAAACAAGATTCTGGCAGGAAATGCAAAATATTCCTGTGGAAGAGCAATCTTCCTTTATAACGGTTCCAAGGTTCGCGGTTCCATTATCGGCAATACTATAGAAAACAGCAGCGATACGGCGATCTGCATCTCCACAAAATCAACCGTAACCGGAGGCGTTACAAACAACCAGATCCTGTCAGCCGGAAAATACGGTCTTCAGGTCTTCAACGCATCGACTATAAAGAAAACGGTTTCGGGAAATACGATCAAGAAGGCAGCAACAAGCGGTATTAATATATGCAGTACCAAAAATGTGCTGACAATCGATAAAAATACAATATCCGGAAGCTCCAAGGCAGCCATCTATGTACAACCGGCTTCCACACAATATAAAGTGACAGTTAAAAACAACACGATTACCGGCAATAAAAAAGGTCCTGGTGTCTCAGCTCTCCAGGCAAATATCAAAGTGACCGGCAATAAAATATCCAAAGTGACCTTCGGTGTATATGCAGACCAGAAGTGCAAAGGCAACATCTACTCAAATAAAATTTCCAAAGCCTCCCGCCGCAAGGTATACACTGCCACTAAAAAAGTGAAGCTAAAAAAATAACCCCTCCGAAATGGATATATCACTTATTGAAAGCCCCCTATAATACATTTATGCCGCAGAGCGCAAGCGTTCTGCGGCATAAATGTATATATGTCTCATTATTTATATATGTTATATTTTACAGTTCTAGTCTAATGTGACTTTAACCTTTTTGAGGTTCCAGATTTCTTTTGCGTACTCTTCGATTGTTCTGTCAGATGAGAACTTACCGGAGCATGCTGTATTCAACATAACCATCTTAGCCCAGTTCTTCTCGTCTCTGTAAAGAGTATCGATCTTTCTGTGAGCTTCTACATAAGAAGCAAAATCCTTAAGGATGAAGTATACATCTTCGTTGATAAGTGAATCATACAGATCTCTGAAACGATCCGGATCATCAGAAGAATACATACCATTGATAAGCTGTGTAAGAACAGTTCTTACTGCTGCATCATTGTTGTAGATATCCTTCGGATTGTATCCACCTTCACGCTCATACTTCATAACTTCTTCAGCTCTTAAACCGAAGATAACTGCATTTTCTTCACCAACTTCTTCAACGATCTCTACATTTGCACCATCCATGGTTCCAAGTGTAACTGCACCGTTTAACATAAATTTCATGTTACCGGTACCGGATGCTTCCCTGGAAGCTGTTGAAATCTGCTCGCTGACATCTGCTGCTGCGAAGATCAGCTCTGCATTGGATACTCTGTAGTTCTCAATAAATACAACCTTGATCTTACCCTTGATAGATGCATCGTTGTTGATAACATCTGCAACGGAGTTGATCAGCTTGATGATAAGCTTTGCTCTCTTATAACCGGCGGAAGCCTTTGCTCCAAAGATATATGTTGTTGGATACATATCATATGATGGATTTGTCTTCAGCTCGTTATACTGATACATAACATGTAAAATATTAAGAAGCTGTCTCTTGTACTCATGAAGTCTCTTAACCTGTACATCAAAGATAGAACGAGGATCTACATCCACGCCATTATGCTCCTTGATATAATTTGCAAGACGAATCTTGTTCTGGTACTTGATATTCATGAATTCCTGCTGATACTTCTCATCGGTAGCATATACTTTTAACTTCTTCAGATTTGAAAGCTTAACGATCCATTCGTCACCGATCTTATCTGTGATCCAGCTTGCAAGAAGCGGATTACCATGAAGAAGGAAACGTCTCTGTGTAATACCATTTGTCTTATTGTTGAACTGCTCGGGTCTCATCTCATAGAAATCCTTCAGCTCTCTCTCTTCCAGAATCTTTGTATGAAGTGCTGCAACACCATTTACAGAGTAAGAACCTGCGATAGCAAGATGTGCCATCTTAACCTGACCATCATAGAGGATAGCCATGTTCTTAACCTTATCCTGGTTGCCCGGATACATAGACTGGATCTTCAGTACGAATCTTCTGTTGATCTCTTCTACGATCTGGTAGATACGAGGAAGTAATCTTGAGAATAATTCGATTGGCCATTTCTCAAGAGCCTCAGCCATGATCGTATGGTTGGTGTACGCACATGTTCTGGTTGTGATATCCCATGCATCATCCCACTCAAGACCTTCTTCATCCATAAGGATTCTCATCAACTCTGCTACAGCAACTGTTGGATGTGTATCATTCATCTGGAATGTAACTTTATCCGGAAGATTATGAATATCGCTGTTCTTCTCCTTGAATTTCAGGATTGCTCTCTGAACAGATGCCGAAATGAAGAAGTACTGCTGTCTCAGTCTTAATTCCTTACCTGCATAGTGATTATCATTTGGATAAAGAACTTCAACGATCGTCTTAGCAAGGTTCTGCTGCTCAACAGCCTTTTCATATTCACCCTTATCAAATGAATCAAGACAGAATTCCTGATCTGCTTCTGCATCCCAAATACGAAGTGTATTTACAACATTGTTACCATAACCGACAACCGGAACATCATATGGTACGGCACGAACTGTCTGATAACCATCCTGAATAAAGTAATTTCTTCCATCTCTGTTCTCAACTCTTACATAACCGCCAAATTTAACTTCTACAGCATACTCCGGGCGCTTGATTTCAAATGGGTTGCCATCCTTTAACCAGTCATCCGGCAGCTCGATCTGATAACCATCCTTGATCGCCTGCTTGAACATACCATAACGATAACGGATACCACATCCGTATGCCGGATAACCAAGTGTTGCAAGAGAATCCAGGAAACATGCTGCAAGACGTCCCAAACCACCGTTGCCAAGTGCTGCATCCGGCTCCTGATCCTCAATCAGATTCAGATCAAATCCAAGTTCATCCAATGCTTCTTTTACTGCATCATAGTATGTCAGATTGATCAGATTGTTTCCCAGGGCTCTACCCATCAGGAACTCCATGGACAGATAGTAAACTGTCTTAACGTTCTTCTTCTCATATTCCTTATGTGTTGCTATCCATCTGTCTATTATGTCATCCTTAACAGCGTAGCTGACAGCCTGGAATACCTGCTGTGGAGTTGCCTCTTCGATTGGTCTTCTGTACAATGTTTTCACATTTGTAATAACCTCTTTTTTGAAGCCCTCTTTGTCGAAATCAATCAACTTTTTCATTTATCGTATCCTCCTTGAAAATTGCACGCCAGAATGCATCCCTGACGATTTTTCTATAATCAGATGCCGGTATCATCCGGATCCTTTATATCTCTTTCGTCCTGATTCATCATAATAACCGATTTTACCATGAGAATTTTTGGAAGAAACCTATATTATTTTAACAAAAAAACATGTATTTCTCAATACATGTCTTAATTTTTTGTAGAAAAATACATATTTTTTAGACCAAAGTCTAATTAATCTTGCAATTTTACAATGATTTTTCAGTTATTTTCTGTTTTTATAGTTATTTATACGCTCTTGCCCTATGGGGCATACCAATATCTGAACAGTTTCATAAGGGATTTTCCTTCTAATAACCGCCTGAATAATAGCCGCCACAAGGGAAACAGCACATATTTCCACCACAGCAGGAGAGACAAAGCAGGGTAGTGCAGAATGTATTACAGCATTTTGTCATATCCCGGCCTGACATATCCATGCCGTAGCCCTGTCCCTGATCCATATACCATTTCGATCCACTCTTGATCTGTTCGTACGCCTGCTTGTATTCCATATTATCCGGCTCTAACTGTATCGCTCTCTGAAGCATCTCAAGCGCCCGGATCTGATTACCAAGTCCGGCATTGCACACACCGGAATAATAATGCCATTTTGCATTATGATCCTGGATCTGGTTCAATACTGTTCTTGCTTCCTCATAACTGCCTGACCGCAGATAGTTTCTGGCTGCCTGAAAATATCTGGAATCCTGATCGTTTGGATCATATTCCTCCCGTCTTCCGCCGGTATAACCG
>OBHU01001018.1_pt1 | contig 16567 bp, 22 predicted proteins | sample 1519071 | NCBI WGS metagenome assembly OBHU01 (sample SAMEA2452135, study PRJEB22498) | human gut metagenome
TCTACCCAACACAAAATCGCAGAGCCTACCGTCACCGAACCGCACCGCCAACCGAGCCGACACGGAGCAGAGCAGAGCAAGGCAGAGCAGAGCGGATAAAACTTTGTACAGATTGCAAAAAAAAAGTAATGATATTTTGTGCAAATTACCGTTGAAGTAATTGTGGTAATTTGATAGAATGTATATATCAAATAAAGAAAGGAGAATCAAGTGGTGTGATGGTGACGGAACAAAAAACTGTTGAAAGAATTGAAAAGGAAAGAGAGGAAAGCAATAATGAGAAATAAAACAGTAAAAAGGTTTGAAGTTGGCAAAAGATATACAGATAACAGCGGAACATATGAAATCATGGCAAGAAGTGATAAAATGATAAAAATTGGATTCATTCATCATCCTAATAGAGAAAATGAAAAACTAGGCACAGTGAAAAAAGTAAAAGTGAATGTATGGGGAAATGAAGAAGTATTTTTTGACGGTTGTCACGAATTACATGCAATAGAAAGTGAGGTGAAATAATATGAAAGTATTGAAAAGATTTTATTATAAGGATTATACCGAAAACGGAGAAAAGAAATGGAAAATAGAACCTAGAAATTTCTATGTAGGAAACGGAAAAGAAATTTCTAGGGTATTTATAAAATTAGTAGTTAGTGGCTATGTGTCAGCGTATGAAGATGTACCGAAATTTGATACAAATAAAACCTATATATTATGGGTAAATCGTGAATTTATATGGGACGGAAAAGCGACAATTTTTTATGATTGCGATAATGACTTTATTGAAATGATTAAAAGAAATGAGGTGAAATAATATGAAGAAATTTCTAAAAGGAAAAATGAAAAGATATATCGGAAATGGTACAGAAATAAAAAAGTTCTATCAGTTTTTTAGTGGCAAACGAATTAGTTCATAGTGATTATTACTTTGAATATCCGTTTGAGCAAAAACAAACATATATGTTGACGATTGATACAACACATAAAATCGAGGGGTTGTCAGTAATATGGCTTTCTACTGATTTAGATTATATTCTTGTTGTTGTTTGTAATTATGGTTTATGACGAATAAACAAAACCGCCCTACCTAATAAAGTAGGGCGGTAAATTATTTAATAAGGGCAACTTAATACCATCATTACCGTAAATGTCACGTCGGTAATAGTTGGTGATTCCTCATCAATGGAACACTTAATCGAAACCATTTGTGTTCTATCATCAAAAGTAATAGTTGTTTGTAGAGTGTGTACGTCATGATTGTCGTCAATAAAGCCCCAGTCTTCTGTATTTGTTGTTCCAGCACTTCTTAAAAAGGTTGTATTGCAACACCCTATAACATCATTAGTAGTATTTGCACACACAGTAATAACGGCGCTCAATTCTGCATTATTCCAATTTTTTTCTGAAATGTTTGGGGTTTCTCGGGCAATCCTAAAAGTATGATGAAAATTATTTCCATCTTTTGTAGCCATTGCCTGATTTGATAAAATATTTACCATGTTTCCAATAAGCACACCGTCAATATTTGTCTTATTTTTGGCAATCTCACTTGTAAACTCTGCATTTTTCAAGCCCTGTTTTTTCGTGACATTGCTCAATTCATTTGACAATCCGCTCAACGAATCCTCATAAGTGTTATTTTTCTGTTCCTGTGTCGTTTTGAAACTCTCGAAAGATGTTTCTAGCGCCGAAATACTAGCAAGCAAATTTTTAATTGACGTTCCCTGTTCGACTAACTGCGATTGCAAAGTTGAAACATCATCAGCATTTTTTGTCACATTTCCGTTGGTCTTTGCAAGTTCCGTTTTTAACGTATTTATCACAGACTCGGCAGTGTCAAGTCTTGCTTTAATTGCTGAAATTTCGGACGTAAATTGACGGTCATTTACTTCTCCGCTTTCAACTCTTAACGCTAAAGCGTGTAAGGATTCGTCAATCAATTCCATTGTTTCATTATACGTAGTAAGATATGACGTCGGGTCACTGCCCTCATAAAGAGGGATTCTATAATTTGTTGTATAGTTCATAATGTCTAATCTCCTTTCTAATCTGTGTAAACTATTGCATTAGCATATAATTCTCCGACAACTTCTTGTTTCTGTCCACTAATACTAATCAATATATTTCCAGTGTTAGACTCAAAACGGAAATTCACGATAAGCGTGACAGAATCCATGGCATAAGTTAAAACTTTGTCATTAGTTGAAAAATCACAATTCAAAACACCACTACCCTTTTTTGTGCCTGCCATTGTTTGCATTAAGTTAAGCATAACGTGGGTTTTTGTGAAATTTTCATCATCCCCAAGCCCCGTCTTGATTGTAAATGATGTTGTATACTGCCCCTTGCTAGTGTCGGCATTAACATTATAGTGGTGAGTTTTGAAAAACCTATTTCCAACCCTAGCGGAAATTTCGTTGTTGAAGTGTTCCTGTCCTGTTGCGAACGACATAAATCGTGTACCTAAATCCGCAAGATTATTTGATAACGTTTTTACTGCCGTATTCTGTGCAAGTAAGTCTTCTTTTAATTTTGCTATCTCGTTCGTGTGTCCACTCACAGTTGACGAAAGTGTGGAAAGATTTTCGATTGTGCTTGATAAAGATGTTTCAAGTGCCGATACTCTTGAAGTCAGACTTTCAATTTCTCTGTCAAGTTCTTCTCCGTGTAATTCTCCGTTTTCCGCTTTTTCCTGTGCGTTGTGAATAGCCGTGTCAATTTCGGTTATTGTGTTGTTATAGGTGTCAAGATAATTTGCAATGTCACTTGGTTCGTAAAGTGGCAAATCATAATTTGGTGTATACTGCATAAAAAAATCTCCTTTCTTTTATAGGCGTTTGTGACAAAAACTGGTTATAGCATTTGATAACCGCTTAAACGCCGTTATTTGATTAGTTAAATCGTTTGATATTTGTAATATCTCGTCTGTGTTTGTTTCAACTTTTTTTGACAATTCTGTGATATTTGCTTGTTGTGTTGTCATTGCTTGGTCAATCTTATTTGTACCATCGTTTACACTGTCTAACAACGGTTGAACGTCTGCAATTTCCCACAGAGGAAAATTATAAAATTGTGTGCTTTTCAACGTCAATCACCCTTTCCGATTTCTGCCAAATTATCATAACTTTTAATTCCATACAATTTTTTTATAAGCAAAAAGTTCGGTGCAAATGTTGTTTCTTTTGTGTCGGCGTTAAATACTTCACAATTTTCTGTTACAATCTGATAGCCTGTTTCCGTTTTCGTGATAGAAAAATTTCTTGAAACTTGCGTCAACGTGTTGTCAACCGTGTCAGTAAATGATAACTTTCCAGTAGCGACATCGCATAACAAATAGCATAAATTTGCATTTTTGTCTGTATAAGCAAGTAAAAATTTTTCAAAATCCTTATCCATTGTAATATCAACTGTACTACCTATGTCCGACACAATATCAGTATTGTAAATCAATTCGGACGTGTGCAAGAATTTATCCAGCATATCTATCGGTATAACGTCAATTGGCAGTATTCTTTTTGTCCAATCAAAATCATAAGCCGTTGTTTTAGCACCATCATACTCGCTTGCCGTAATTGTTCGCTTGTCATACTCACTTGCCGTTTTATGGTTCATGTTGATTTTTTCGGCAATTTGATAACACAATTCTTTTAGTGTTATTTTTTCACCTGTCCACGGACTAAACGCCGTTTCTTTTTCCCATGTTTCAAAAATTTCAGCACCCCTAATATCAAAATTTCGCACTAAAATTTTCATGACGTCAAATTCCGCAACGGTAATTTGCAAAGAATCAAACACAAAGCACGTGATACCGTGTGCCCTTAAATAAAGATACAAGTCATTGATTGTCTTTTGCAAATCGGTCTGTTTTCCTTGAGTTGGGTTGTAAACTAATGGAAATTCTTTTGTTATGTTGTCAACCCTTATTGACAATGCGTTTATTTTTTCAAGCAATTCAAGACGTGCTTGTTCTGTATAAATCCTAGCAAAATCCTTTGTTGTTTCGTCACCGTTCACGATTTCAAGGTGTAAACGGTTTTCCAATTCTGATAATGTTGTTCTTATTTTTAGTATTTCAGAATCAACATATTTTTTGGTATTTGCCGTTTTCTCATCCACATAAAGTTTCATTTCGTCAACTTTGTCAGAAACTTTTTTGTTTTCTGCGTCGACATAACTTTTTAACTTTGCAATTTCGCCGTTTACATAGTTCGTCAAGTTGCTAATTCTTTGCGATAGCAAGTCAAACAATTTTTTGATTTCTACATCTGTGTAGTCGTTGGTTTCTTTTTTCAGACTGTCAACATCTGCTTGTAAGTTCTGCAACTGATTAAGTAACCATTGTAACTGTTCTTCATAGGATTCACACTCGCTATAATAGGATGGCAAGTTATATAATGGTGGTGTTGGTCTTATCAAAGTCAATTTTTTCACTCCTTTCTAATGTTTCACGTGAAACATTTAGAAAATACTGATAAATAATTCCTCTAGTTCCGATATAACTAGCATATCAATATTTAAAAATGTTTCACGGTATTTTTGTAGTAATTCACTCGGTGAAATCCCTTGATAACCTTGTTTGTTTGTTGATAACTGGTTATCGTAGTTTTGTTTAGAATTACTACCATACGTGATTTTGTTTTCTGCCTTGTACGAGTCTTTGCTTTGTAAATCATTTGTCAGTTTTCCTTGCGTATCATGTGTTGTAACGATTGCTCCACTTTGTACGGATTCGTCTGTGCCTGTCTTTCCTTTTGTGCCTTTTACTGTTTCCGTAGTAGAATCTGTTCCACCTTGCGTAACTGTGCTTGAATTTGTATTTTTTGAAACATCAGCGTCACTAGCATAGTTGGCATTTTCGGGGAAATTTGATGACAACATACCCTGTGGCGTGTCGCTGTGTACTCGTTTACTTGAATCCGCCCCTTGCGTTGTTGTTGTCTGTCCATGCCTAACGTCCGTTGTTGTTTCGGTGTTTTCATTTTCCGAACTTCCGTAAGTCGTTTTGTTTGTTACATCCTCAAACGTCTGCTTGTCTGTCCCTTTTTGCTCGTTTGTCTGTGTTCCTGTGTCTTTGCGTTCCGTGCTTCCGTTTTGTTTGCTAGAATCTTCTCCAGTTTTTTCTAAAAGGTCATTACCTGTCTTTTTGCTGATTTCGTCATAACTATAGTTTGTCAATGCTGATATTTCCAGTTCTTCCGATTCGTATAACTGATTGTAAAAGGGCATAATCTCAAACATTTTCCGATTAAGTGCAAAAATAAATTGCGTCACTGTTTCATAGCCGATTTCACGGTATCTGAAATGATTTACAATTTTTTCATTTAATTCTTGTCGGTGCGATTCTGAAAAAATCGGGTAATGCTTTAGTCCTAAATCATACCCCATATCCAACACACGCCGTAATTGTGGAGTTACAAAAGCCATGCAATCACTCTCCTATTTCCGCAAGAAATTCTTTTCCTAACCGTTTACCGCCCCACGGTGGACAGTTCTTTCCGTTTACATCAAAATGATAACAAACGATTTTTGCATTTTTGCAGTATCGGCGTATATATTTAATCGTTTTCCGCACGGCTTGAACTTGTACGTCAGTATAGCCGTTTACTGCGTTGCATAATTCAATGCTGACAGTGTTTTCATTCGTCAAACGTTTGTAATATCTTCCACCCTTTGCGCTCTGTCTAGCACCGCCAACGGCGTAGGCAATTTGATTCATTGGGATGGACTTAATTGTTTCGCCATTTGACGAGATAAAAAAGTGTGCGCCTGTGCTACTCTTTTTTGTCAAGGACGGTGGATTTTGGAAATAGTCGCAATTATTTTTTGCCGTATCTCCCTTATTTCCAGTGTAATGGATAATAATTGCCTTAACTGTTTTCCGTTTTCTCTTTCCATGCCACCTCTTTTTATTTGCAAGGATTTTTTTCATCTTCTTCCACTCCTTTCCGTAGTTGATATAAGCAGTTTTTTAATTTTTTAGGTATCGGAATTATCTTTCCACATATTTCCAAAATAGAAATACTTTCGTTGATGGAAAAGAAAATAATGGTAAAGGCTCGAAAACTTTCTTGCCCTGTCATTTGGTCAATTTGGTAGCACAATCCCACTAACATAATTGACACACATTTTTTTATCAAGCCTTTCCAACAAATATTGGAAGAAAGTTTTTTGAAATAAATTCCCTCAACCAAAATCCCGCATATCATGTCCATTGACATAAGTATTAAAAGGATGATAAGTGAATTGTCCACTTTTCCAAAAATTCGGTTAACTAAAATCCCTAAAAAACCGCCAACAACTGACAATGGGTTACATAATTTGTGAATCCAATCCATAATTTGTTCCATCCATTTCCTCACTTTCCGCAAGATGTAATATCTCGCTATAATCTCTGACACGTACCTCAATCGGCTCTGTTAGGTATGCGCTGAATTTTTCGTTTATCTTTCTAGCAAATTCTTGTCTTTGCCACAAAAAACTTGCCCCGCTGATTCCAACCTTTGAATTGTTCGCTATAATCTCACCGCTTAACAATCTTTCTTTCTTTTCTTTCGGTGTTGTTACTCCTAAAAATTCAAGAAATTCATTCAGCGTTTTTTGTTTTAATTCATACAACTTATCGAAAATCTGCGGTACTTTCATATCAAAACATTTTACTTGGTTCAAGTCCTCAAAATTTCGATATGTATACAAAAATGGTAAACCACCCTCAAATTGCTCCATTAAATTCTTAACGGATAACTTTTGGCTTTCGGGTGCTGACACCATAATCGGAAATTTTTGTAAATCGACATTTGACCAAATACCCATTTCCAATTTTTGTAGGCGTGTGGCAAACATATCGCACACGTCAAAAGTTGGCATTGTGACAGGGTTGTTCAACCCATAAACGCATTTATCAGCGTCCACATAGTCGGAGAAAACTACGTTATATCCAGTATATCCGGTAAAATAATTATACATATCCATACTGTTGGAGGGGTTCGCACGAGTATTGATAAGCGCACCGTCCTTGACATATGCCAAAGCACGTCCATCTTCAAAAAATGCCAACTCCAAAAAACGGTCATTCATGCTATCGGGTAATTTCCACTCAAATATTGACATTGCAATATTTTTCAACCAAGCAAAATAAAACGAATATATAACTTGCCATCGTTGCGCTTGCTCCTTGTTCTTGTCTTTTTTTCTGCTCAACTAAATCACCTCATTTCCCTGTGAATAATCGTAAATCGTACTAGGATTATGCCAAAAAGTAATGCCGTTTACAAGGTCACGTTTTATCTTTGCCAAGTCCTCTTGTGGAATATCTGCATATACATTCGCTTGCGAACACCTAACATAATTCCAGTTCGGGCGTCCAGTGATATTTGGCTTTTTTAACTGGTTCACTTGGTAACCAAAAGCACTGAAAAACTGGTCAATTGCTTTTATTTGGTCTTTCTTGGCGTTTTTGATGTAAAATCTTGGTGCAATATTTCCATTAACTACGGATATATCACTTGCACCCGCTATTCCACTGACATTTGGTGAGGTCATTTGGTGCATTTTCTCAAGATTTTTTTCTGCCATTTCTGCACTTTTTACGTTTGTATACAGTGAATCAATAGCGCCAACCTGTGATGTGGCGTAACTTGTAATGTCCGAACCTGTTCCCTCACCTTGCATACTCACCCCAAGCAAAGACGCTCCACCTGTCAAGATACCCCCAACAGTTCCTCTAGTTTGCGACATGATTCTGTTCATGTTTTGGTTTCGCAAATTCATTTCTTGTTGACGGAAGTAGGCATTTTGATTTGTTGTGTACGGTAATTCGGGATAAGTTTGGGAATTAAAACCAAAATCGGGGTTATCTCCTGTGCTTGTTCCTACCTCATAATTTATCGGCACAAACTGTATACAGTTATTTTCCGTAATGTGAGCATATGCAGTAAATGTTATATCGTTTATGTCCTTAAAATTTTCAAAACGTAATTCCGAACCACTGTTTGCGGAATTGCTACAAACTAAATAGTGATAAGGATAAGTAAAGCATTTGTTGTTTTTCGGCACATAACCGCTAATATTTGTGTGTTGTACTGGAATACTAATATTATCAAAGGTGCTATATGCTTGCGTTGATACTCGACTATCGTTAATTGTTAATTTATCAAAAGCGAGTTTTGGCACACAACTAACAAATGCAATGCCCCCGCTAACTTCGTCATTGATAACAGATAGCCTTGCTTGTACTGCTAAAATTCCAACTTCTGTATTAGGAAACGCCAGTACATCACATGGAAAATAAACACCATTTGCTTTTTGTCCACCACTCATTTGAGGGTGTCCAATCGTTGAATCAATATCATAAAGCGTTCCGACAACATAACCACCGATTTGGTAGGGTGATTCGTCAATCCCTATCTTTTGTAAATTCCACTCACTAGGACTAACGCTTTCGGGTATCGTATGTTCGCCGATTTTGTCACTGTTTACGTGTTCACGCTCAACAAAACACTGTCCATATGTAATATCAAAAAACCATGTTTGCCACACATCCGTTTGCAAGTACAATTTTGTACAGTTTGGCGCAACATATTCGACACGGTTGATGAAAGCATAAAACCATTTATCACCAAAGTTTGTATTCTTGTACATGCAGTAATTCACATTGAATAACTTTTCAGCGTTCCACGGTACACGCATTGTGTTGTCTTTCCTCTGATATGTAAAATCACCCTTGGAAAAACTTCCAACTACTTTTGATGAAAAATAGGCAGATTGTGCCGACTTACTTGAAAAAGTCAAGGTACTTTCACCATCGTTCGCAAGCGGAACGGCAAGTAGTTTTATATCTGTTGTCGGTTCAAAATCTGCCATAGTTTTTCTCCTTTCGATGTTTCACGTGAAACATTATTCAGCAATTGTCATTTTAATGGTTGCGTCCTCATTTCCCATTGTGAACGAATACAATCCGCCGTTAACAACGGTTTTCGGTGGTTCTCCGTCAAGCCCTGTGTAACTAATTGTCACCTTTGTCGGGTCAACTGCCGTAACTTTGTATGTAACTGTTTCACCCTTATAACCGCTGTTCTGCACTTCCAAGTCGTATCCCTCTGTTACTGGGTCAACGGTTGCCGTGATGGTATGTTTTACATAGGATTCATCCAAAAATACAACGGCGTTTGACAACATAGACAAGGAAAGCGTTTCAAAATGTGTCAAGAAATACGTAAAGAAAAGTCCCTGTGCGTTCTGTTGTTCTGACACCTCAAAAAGATTATCATAAATCTGTAAAAGAGATTCATCACATACAACTCCAAGAATTGCAGGATTGTCAAATTCGTCGATTTCCACCACGGCATTTCTGAAATCTGCCTGACTCATGTGAAAAGCCTGTGACAATACAGAAATATTGATTGTTTGCAAGACTTCCGTACTTAAAATAATAACTTGTCTCTCTTTGTCAGACCATGTCTTGTACGCTTTCCCCTCTGCTCCCTCTTGGTCAATGTACTTGTTATACTTTGTTGACGGAAAGCACATCTTCGACGATACAATATTCATTTCTCTGACAAAATTTTCAGCGTTTTCTTTTGACGTGGTAGGATTTGCAATAGTCTGCGTGACAAGCATATCTTTTGTTACACCAGCGTCAATTAAATTTTTGGTGTATATAAATTCGTCAATCGAATCTCCGCTATACATAGCAGACATTACGGATGAGATAAAATCATCCAGTTTTTCCCATGATACAAAAGCAGTCTGCAACTGCTGACGGCTAATAGAGATAGGGTACTGGTCCTCACGGTTAATAGTGTGGTATAAAACTTTCGTGTCAGGTGTTCTCCGATTCAGGGGTGTCAATACCTGTCCATCAGGTGTACGGATATATCCGTCCGAACTAAAACCCTGTGATTCTACTGGATTCGTGCCGATTTCTTCCACGATTCCACCGAGTGGCGTACTTCCTTTCTTGAATCTCGCAAGCGGATTATTATACCTCTTGTTGTGGATAAACTCAAAGCCGATACGCTGAACAAGCGTGTTTACGAACATATTTCGTAATGATGAAATTTCCAAAATCGGCGTTGCATAACTGGAAATGTTTGTTCTTGTTGCCACTGGAACAGCGTTTGCAAAGTCATCACCAGCAAGCGTACGTACAGTGTTTGCCATGTTTACGGCACGAGTTGTTTTGTTTGTTGTTGCGTTTCCCATTTTTCTTTCTCCTTTCTTTTTTACATGTAGTCCGCAATGGATTTTTCAAGGATTTCCTCGTCCGATTCTTCCTTTTCATCGTCCGTCACAAACTCACTTTTTCTTTCTTCTTTTTCTTCCACCTTTGCACCCTGTTTGCGTAAAAGTGCCATATTTGCATTGCGTAAACTTTCAATGTCCTCTTTTAAGTCTTTGATTTCATCGTCACGGTCAACGATTTTTCCACTTAATTCGTGAATTTTATCGGTGATTTCTGACACAACTTCGGTCAAAAATCCTTCATCATCTTTTTTCGTGAGAATCTCTCCAACTTTTTTCAAAAGTTCATCTTCTGCATAGGCTTTTTCTGTTTTGTTTTCTTCTGTCATTTTTATATCTCCTTTCTTATTTTTTATATTTGAAATCTGCAATGTTATAACAGATGTTCAATTCTTTCAAATAAATTTTTGGCTTTCGGAGAATCGAAAAATAATTGATTATAAGCAAAAGCCTTTTTTAATTCTGATAAGTGATAACATTTTCCACCCCTAACAAGAATGTTGTTTGGTGTATGGTCTGCTTTCATTACTGTATATGTTATCATGTTTTTGTTTCCATTGCAAGAAAAATATACTTCACCTTTGCAATAATCAAAATAAACACCGCAAATATTTTTTCCAATTTGTAAATTAAACGTACACTTTGCCGTTGGCGGTTTCTTTTTCAAAAAATCATCTGTTATGTGAAGATTCTCATTTTCAACGGCATACTTGCCATATCGTGTTCCCTTGATAATACTTCCAAAACGAGTATCGTATTTTGTTTGTATGTATTCGGCGCTTGTATTTATTTCTTGGTATAGTAAGTCATTTTGACACCATATGCCATTCTTTTTCATAGGTTTTTTTAACTTAAAATAATCAAAATATGGACTATATCCATCTGTATTGTTACTTGTAAAGTATACAATAACATTCCTCATACGTGCTATGCTTTCATAAAATTCCAAAAACTGTGTAACCTCATCCCTCAAATAACCATGATACTGGTCGCTTTTGTCAATTAGGTACTCATCATAATTGATGTATTTTACTTTTGGCAATTCGACACCTTTTCCCTTTGTCAAAGCCCCATAAAACCCAATCGGTTCTTTGTTTGCGTAAAAAGTACCGCCATTCTTACCTCCGTCTTTTGTAAAAACTATATCTTCAAAAAGTCCTTGCTCTTGTAACGAATCAAAAAACCCTTTGCTACTTTTTGTCAAGTCCTCACGGTATCGGCGCAAGTAGTAAAATTGTGAGCCGTCCTCAAGAAAACTTTCGACAAACATCTTTTTGAGCGAAAAACTTTTACCGATTCCACGTGCGCCGTGTAGGAAATTAAACAAACAATTGTATCGGTTGACAATCTTAACATCATAAAACATGGACTCACTCAAAATTTTTCGCTCCTTTCTTTTTTTATTTCGGGTAGGTGCGCCACGTGTCACCGTGCGACAACGTCAACGGCTCGCCACCGTGACAATTTGACGCTGTCCGCACACCTTTCAACCCTTGCTTATACAATATCATATAAATATGTATAAACTATGAACATAATTGTAAACAATTTATGAACGCTATAATTTTATGGTAAAGGGTGTATCTACTAAAACAATACCACCCTCAACTCTTTTCATGCGCAATTTTCCACTAAATTCCGAACCTAAACAAAAATTTTCAAAAGTGACATTTTCGTAACAAGAATCGGGCATGCCCGCAACGGTTGGACATAACTCTCCGCCAATCTGTTCAAGATAGCATTTTGAACGCAAAAATTTTGCTTTTTCAAAATGGATTTCATGCGCCCACGCTCCCAATTTTGTATCATGGATTTCTAGGCTTGACACATCAGCACCTTTTTTGCAGTGGATGGAATCCGTATCGCAATAAAGCAAATGTTTAAGTCCTACTTTTTGTGCGGAGCGGATTGTATACGCACGAGCATAAGCGGTTACAAAAGTTGCTACAGGGGTGTATACTGGGTCACGATATGTAACATCAGACAAGACAAAGCCGACTTTACCATCCAAGTATACTGGTATTTTACTTTGCAATTTTGGATTTGTGCCAAACTTTCCATACAGGTTATTAAGTAATAATTTTGCTATAGAACGCAAACCCTTGTTCCCTGTCCTCGTTGATTCTTCTTTCATCTCCATCCAATGGTTGATATAATTATCAAACATTCCAATATCTGACTTAAACATGTAACCGTCAATGTATTCAATATAAGTCACATTGTATTGCTCAAAAATCAATTCGAGGTCAATTTGTGTGACTACCAACTCCACATCTTCTCCATTGCTACTTGTCAAATATTCCGTTGGAGAAAAAAGAAAATTCTTTTTTATCTGTATGCATGGTACGTGATTCGGCTTTAATTCAAACTGTATCACAACTCTTTGTATATAAAGGTCATATAACTTATGTGGTTTGTATTTCCCTTTGAAAAACTGCGGTACACCGTACGGAAAGCGGCAACCACTAGACGAGTGCATACGTGATGGAAATAACGAATTTACGTCATAAACATCACCCTCGCCTATCATCTTATTTTTGTGTAGTGGATTTGCCCATACAAAACCACCCTTATATGACTGCCTACAAAAGTAGTCGGTTTCCTCATCCAAAATAGGAAACAACTCCGAAAAATTATCTTTTCCGATTCTTTTCTTATAGTCATTTATGGCATTTCCACCGATTGTCATTTTTTTAAGTCCTTGCTCAAACATCTTTACAAGACTTTTTCCAACTATTACAACGTCATTTTTCAAATATTCAACTTCTTCTTTCGTCAATTTATGTCCTACTTCTCGATAGGCTTTGTAGTCAATTTCTCCTTTCTTTTCTTTAAGTCCGAACGCTTTCGCCATATCGTGAACGCTCATTGGCAGTATTTTCAAACTATCATAAATTGTCACTTTATTCGTGTATGTATTATCATGATAAAAACATATTTCCATACAATAAAATTGACCTTTGTCTGATATAGTCGTTGTAAAGGTTTTTGAATCTAATTTTTTTCTATCGTCAACCCACGTATAGCCATGCCGAAAAAGCCAATTCATAATAAAATCGCCGTCAAATTTTTCATTATGAAAATACAATTTGTCATTATAATATACGGTTGCGCACATTTGCATAAAATCGCCAATGTTATTATAATACCAAAATTCGTCACTCACTATATCATAACAACCAACTGCCCAAACACGACAATCATCTTCATCCGTGGTTGTCTCAAAATCACAAACAATAATTCGTTGGTTACAAGTTGCCTTTTTCTTTTTCATATGCTATTCTACGGCGTAAATTTTCAAGATAGTTGCTTGCCTTTTCCTGTTCCTCACTTTTATCGTATACATAATCTATATCCAAAAAGTCCTCTTGTTGTACCCACATCATAAAGTTCTTTTTTGGAACTTTTTCTACTTCTTGCAAAATTTTTTTTGAAAAAGTCGGAAAATTTATTTCAACTGCTTTTTTATAGTTATCTACCCACTGTTTTTCTTTCTCTTTTTTATATTCTTGCGTCTGCCGTCTTTCTAACTGTCTGATTCTGATTTCCAACTCCAGTGGTGTAAATTCCTCTGCTTTTTTTCTAATTTCAAACGCTTTACTTCTCTTTTTTACTCTTTCAATCCCTGTAGGTTTTCCATTGTCATATCTTTCTACATCTTTCGTTTCTGCCAACCTTTTATTTTCTAAATTTTTAACACTTTCATATCGTGCAACTTGTAATTTTGTTGGTTTTGCTCCGCTTTTTCCAAACTGTGGAATTATGTCTTTTGCCATAAGTGCTTTTGCTTGCGCTTGCACATCTTTATAACTTCCAACTGTATCAAGAAATTTTGCAACCGTCATTTTCTGTGGTAGATACTGCTGATACTGTATCGGCGTTTTTATTTTCGCTTGTCCAATTCTACGGTTAAAGGTTTTAACCAAATCCGCTATATTTTCAATCGTTTTTTCACTAGGTTCGTACATGATACATCTCCCCTTTCATTTTTTTTTTTAGGGTGGATAGCGACTATTTGCTAACCACCCTAAAGGAAGAGAGTTTATATATTCAAATTAAACTGATTATCTTTTTTATACTGCCCTCAAAATAGTGGCTTTATAACCACCCTTTGTTTTCACCTTGCAAACTTCAAAAGTGACACCATCTTCCCATGTCGGCACTCCAAACAATGCAAAGGCTCGTTTGATTGAATTGTAAACTCCTTTTGAATTTGTAGCGTATGTCTTGCCATCTTTGCAGATAAGCGTTATCATGATTTTTTCTTTTTCAATAGGTTCAAAACCGTCTTTGTTTTCTTCCTCATCTTCTGCCGTGTAGCGTTCGGCATATACATTAACAACACAAATCTGCTTTCCTACCATATCATCAAGGCTTGCGTCTGCGTTGTTGATAGCATTAAATAACTGTACTTTCTCTTCCTGTGTTTTGCACTGCATACTGCAAAAGACATCGTTTTCGCTTTTCATGCTAACTAATTCATTTTTACTCATTTTAATCACCTTTTTAACCTTTCTTTTTTTACTGTTCGATAATTTCTGCATGTGCCTGTTCGATAAAGTCACCAAGTGGCATAGAATATTTGCAAGTTGTCTTTTTTACTTCTTGCAAAACTGGTTCATTTGCTACACCTTTAGCAATAAGAATTTTTTTTAATTTGTCATTACTGTGACGAGTGCCGATAATACTTTCATGACGCAGTTCTGACAAAGTCATTTCGCCATTTACAAAGATAGCGTCTTTGTATGTGACTTCAGTTATTGCAAGGTTGCGTGTAATAAACTTCTCCATATTATCTCTCCTTTCTATGTTTCACGTGAAACATTGTTTTTTATATTTACAAGGACTATTATAAAATGTAATTGTGTCCTTATGAATAACAAAATGTAAATAAATTGTGAATTATGGTTGATTTTCAAGTAGGAATTGTTCAAATTCTACCATACTGAATTCCATACAAGCCCCACACGGAATATTGTGTAATTTTATTTCTATAAATTGTATTAGTAAAATATCCCTTACACTTACAATATCCCTTGTAAATATTTCAAAATTTCTAAAAAAATCAATAAAGGAATCGACACCACCAAAATTTTTCCGAACGGATAAAGTCGCTACTTTTAAGCCTGTCCGAACATCGTAAATCTCAAACAAGCCATCATTTACGGCGGTTATAGCAATATTTCCAATTTTAACCATTTGACTTTTTTTGCAATTATGCTCGTTGTACTTTCTCTGATTGTGTTTATTGTACAAATTTCAATATCCCTTGTTGTCATAAAATTACACCACCTTTCACGAGTACCAACATAATAACCATAATCAAAATAAGCAACAATATGCAAACTAAAACCCCACTATCTCTCTTTGGTAAATATACATATTTTGCAATATAAACATTGTCAAAATATATATTACTCTCATCAATATCTAAATTTCGTTTTGTCAACCAGTATATAAACAGCCTAACCGACACCTTTCTTCTAGTGCCATCATTAAAATAAATCTTTACCATTATAAACTCCTTTCTAATTCGTTCTGTACTTCTGATAAAATTGTATACAATTTTTCCATACATGATACGGAATTGCTTTTTATTGATTTCAATATATTTATAACAAAAATTGTATGAATTTTGAAATCCAATATTGCTTTAAGTAAACACTCTTTTTTATCTGCATACAGACATAGTGTATTATTCACTGTGCTATAATTGCAATTATTACACCCGACACACATTACGTATGTGTCAAGTATTGTTCTATTCGGAAAGGCAATGTGAATATTGCCTTTTCCGATTCTGTATTCATTCATATTATTTCACCTCACTTTCTATTGCATGTAATTCGTGACAACCGTCAAAAAATACTTCTTCATTTCCCCATACATTCACTTTTACTTTTTTCACTGTGCCTAGTTTTTCATTTTCTCTATTAGGATGATGAATGAATCCAATTTTTATCATTTTATCACTTCTTGCCATGATTTCATATGTTCCGCTGTTATCTGTATATCTTTTGCCAACTTCAAACCTTTTTACTGTTTTATTTCTCATTATTGCTTTCCTCTCTTTCCTTTTCAATTCTTTCAACAGTTTTTTGTTCCGTCACCATCACACCACTTGATTCTCCTTTCTTTATTTGATATATACATTCTATCAAATTACCACAATTACTTCAACGGTAATTTGCACAAAATATCATTACTTTTTTTTTGCAATCTGTACAAAGTTTTATCCGCTCTGCTCTGCCTTGCTCTGCTCTGCTCCGTGTCGGCTCGGTTGGCGGTGCGGTTCGGTGACGGTAGGCTCTGCGATTTTGTGTTGGGTAGA
>OBHU01001032.1_pt1 | contig 16355 bp, 10 predicted proteins | sample 1519071 | NCBI WGS metagenome assembly OBHU01 (sample SAMEA2452135, study PRJEB22498) | human gut metagenome
TGAAATATTTCGGAGAACAGGAAAGCCAGGTAGAATCCAACGAAGCATTAGCCAAAAACATGCCGTTGACATTCTTCCTGATGTTCACCGTATTGCTGTTATTGTTCAAGACCTACCGCAAGCCGATCGTCATTTTATTAATGCTGCCGCTTATCTTCATCGGTATCGTGCTTGGATTATTACTGCTCGGCAAGTCCTTCGACTTCTTCGCCATTCTCGGTTTACTGGGATTGATCGGCATGAACATTAAAAATGCCATCGTGCTGGTCGATCAGATCGATATTGAAACAAAATCCGGAAAAGCACCGTTGGATGCGGTAGTCAGTGCTACCGTCAGCCGTATCGTCCCGGTAGCAATGGCATCGGGAACCACTATTCTGGGTATGTTGCCATTACTGTTCGATGCCATGTTCGGCGGCATGGCAGCTACTATTATGGGCGGCCTGCTCGTAGCCTCGGCTTTGACATTATTTGTACTTCCGGTAGCCTATTGCGCTATTCACAGAATAAAAGGAGACCTTCCTGCACAAAACGGAATGACAGACAATGAGAATAAATAATAAAATAGAAATGATAAATAGACATTAAGATGATGAGAATTCAGATATTAATACTTGCACTGCTGTGCTACGGAATAGATGCCACAGCACAGCAGGCACATCTCAGTCGTGAAGCCTATCGCGACCGGGTGGAAAACTATAGCCAGATACTAAAGCAACAACAGTTGAAAAGCGTGGCAAGCATGGAAGGACGCAAAATTGCTTTTACCGGATTCCTGCCACAAGTGGATATTACAGGCGAAGGCACCTTGAATCTGAAAGAAATGGATGCATGGGACGGTCCGGCAGGACAATACCGTAACCATACTTATCAGGGGGTATTTGTTGTAGCACAGCCATTGTATACCGGTGGCGCCTTACGGGCCCAAAACAAAATAGCGCAAGCGGATGAAAAATTAGACAGGCTGAATGCTGAACTCACTTTGGATCAGATACACTATCAGAGCGATGCCGTATATTGGAACGCTGCTGCCAGTCGCGCCATGCTGGAAGCCGCCGCCCGGTATGAAGAAATAGTAAAACAACAGTTCGACATCATACAAGACCGTTTCAATGACGGCATGATCAGCCGTACAGACCTGTTAATGATCTCTACCCGTAAAAAGGAAGCCGAGCTACAATACATCAAAGCGCGTCAGAATTATACGTTAGCATTGCAGAAACTGAACATATTAATGGGCGAAGATCCGAATGCACCGGTAGACAGCCTGTGTGCCATCGGAGTGATCTGCGAACCGGTAACGCTTATGAACCTGGATGACGTATTACAACGCCGCGCCGACTACGCAAGTACGGAAGTCAACATACAGAAAAGTGAAGCACAACGAAAAGCCGCCCTCAGCCAGTACAATCCTCAAATAAACATGTTCCTCACCGGCGGTTGGGCTACGGCATCGCCCAATATGGGCTACGATGTCTCTTTCACCCCCATTCTCGGCATGAACGTAAATATTCCCATCTTCCGTTGGGGAGCACGCTTCAAGGCCAACCGCCAACAAAAAGCTTATATAGGCATACAAAAGTTACAGCAGAGCTACGTGACAGATAATATCAACGAAGAACTTTCTGCCACCCTCACCAAATTGACGGAAACGGAACATCAAGTAACCACTGCACAAGAAACCATGGAACTGGCAGAGGAGAACCTCGACCTGGCTACTTTTTCTTATAATGAAGGAAAAGCAAGCATGGTAGATGTGCTTTCGGCGCAACTTTCGTGGACGCAAGCCCATTCTAACCTTATCAATGCACATCTTGCAGCCAAAATGGCAGTAGCCGAATACCGAAAAGTAATCAGTGAATAAAAAGGTATACAGTGCCAATCAGTTTCAAATAGCTTGAAACGATCCGTTCCAACATAATAAAACCATTCGTTTCAATTAGATGGAACCATGAGTTTCAATTAGATGGAACGATTCGTTCCAATAAGTTGAAACAGAATAAGGTATTCTGTACTTTCATGTTTGATAGTTACTCTGTTTTCAAATCAACAGAATAACTACCAAACATTACTGTCGCATACATCTATTAAAAAAATATCTGTTTTTTTCTCTCTATTACTTAATAAATTTCTAACTTTGCCGCGCATTGGTTCATTTTTCCCAAGCATTCAGAAAAATGATTAAAAGGGAATCAGGTGAGAATCCTGAACAGTCCCGTTGCTGTATGTTTCATAAAAGCGTGATGAACACTACCTCATGCCACTGAGAGGCTTCTAAGCCGATTGGGAAGGCGTTTATTCACGGAAACGAGTCAGAAGACCTGCCATGCAACATGTTCAATAGCTTTCGAGGACGAGCTATGAATCCACTGATTTGTACACAAAAAGTTGTGTACAGAAAAGGTTATTCATACATATTGGTACTCTTTGAAGCTATTTGATGGAAAAGTAACTATCAAATAGAAATATTAATGGGAAAAACTATGTTCCAACGTTTCCTATGTGTAGTAGGAATGTGTAGTTTGCTTTTGCCTGTGGAGGCACAAAGCAGTAAAAACTTACGAGGTATAAATAAAGCAACAAATAATCGGAATATTGTTTTTAGATTATAACCTATGTGATAAATTCTTACGCCTGTAAATCTTGAACAAAAGAAACATTTTTATTTTAATATTAAACTATGATAAAATGAGAAAAATTTACTCTTTAATTCTTTTACTGTTTGTCACATGGCAGGTTTCTGCCCAAGTTTCAGTACAGGGTCAACCTCACCCTGTCGCAAAACAGTTAGTACCAATGAAAGCTATTGCAGAAGGTACTTTTACAATGGAAATGATTGAAAATTGGACTGGCGAAGGTGAAAATAAAGCCGCATTAGCTATCCAATGGAATGCAGAAGGAGAAACTAATGCTTTAGTATGGGGATATCGTTGGGATGGTGAAGCTACAGGAGAGAAAATGATCAGAGATATTGCAGCTGCTGATCCACGTTTTTTCTGTATGACAGAAACCGGAACAGCATATGGTTCCACAATTGCAGGTCTCGGATATGATGTTAACAAAAGTGGCGACTTTGCCGTTCAAAAAGATGGAAAAATTTACTATCCGGACGAAGAGGGCGTAATATTCACCGGAGGTTATGGATATGACGGTTTCACTTGCCTTGACCCAGAAGATTATTGGCAATCAGGCTGGTATCAAGGATATTGGTCTTATTGGCTAAAAAGTTCAGATGAAAGTGCCTGGGGCTACAGTGGTGTAGGCGCCACAGGCAGAAAATTAACAGACGGTTGTTGGGATGGATGGAATTTTGCTGTTAACATGAGTTCTCAACCATGGAAAGAAATGGCCCCTGCTGCTAAAAACGGCCCCACAGCACCATCAATAAAAATTCAACCTGAAAGTATTGTTGTTTCACCTGGTGAATCAGCAACCTTTGCTCCCGAATTTAAAGGAGATACTCTTGTTTATCAATGGTATAAAAATGAAATAGCAATACCTGATGCAAAAACTCCTCATTACACAATTCCGTCAGTTACAGTTGAAGATGCAGGTTCTTACTATTGCATTGTTAAGAATATCCTTGATGAAATCTCCACTGATACCGTAACTTTGACTGTAGGAAATAAAAACATAACTGCTATTCCTGGAAGCGAACCTAATACCGCAATAGTCACCTATGATGATTCATATATAACCTATTCCGGATTACTGACAATTCCTTCTACGATCAAACTTAATGGTAGTGATTACTCCATCATAGGCATTGATAATATGGCTTTTAAAGGATGCAACAAATTAACTTCTATAATCCTTCCGGACAATCTGACTACTTTAGGAGAAAAAGCTTTCAGCGGTTGCACAGCATTATCATCAATTATATTGCCTAACGAAGTAGAACAAATCGGAGATGAAACCTTTAGTGGATGTTCTGCCCTTACATCCATTACTGTAAATGATAAATTAAAAAGTATCGGACGAGCAGCTTTTGAAAATTGTATAGCATTAACAGACATCATTCTCCCTGACAATGTAGAAACCATCGGTTCTTCAACATTTAAGAATTGCGAAAAACTATCTTCTGTTATTTTAGGAAACTCAATAACAGAGTTAGGCGATTCTACTTTCCTTGGATGTAGTACACTAAAAAATATCATATTGCCATCCTCACTTCAAAAGATAGGGGTTCGTTCATTCAACGGATGTTCATCATTAATCAATGTAGAATTAGGTCATATCAACTCTATCGGAGACGTAGCATTCAACGGCTGTACAGCATTAACATCGATAACTTTCCCTAATAATCTTACTTCTATCGGAAACTATGCATTCTCAGGTTGTACTGAGCTTTCTTCCATTACTTTTGAGGAAGAAAAATTAAACCAATCCACATTGGAATTATCATCAATGACTATTGGGAACTATGCATTTGAAGGATGTACCAAAATAAATACACTGACAATACCTGATAAAGTAACTACTCTCGGTAACTATGCGTTCAACAAATGCGAAGCTCTAACATCCGTTTCATTCGGAAACGGACTTGTGTCCATCGGAAATTACGCTTTTGGAGATTGCAAAAAACTAACGACTGTAACATTCGGTACATCTCTTGAAACAATCGGTGAACGGGCATTCTCAAATACACAATTACCCTCGCTCACCCTACCCTCTACAACCAAAATTATTGGCGATTGGGCTTTCTATGGTTGTCCGTTAAATAGTATCGAATTTAATAACGGTCTACAAACAATCGGTAGCCGGGCATTTTATGGAGTTTCGGTAGAAAGTCTGAATATTCCTAATAGTGTTACCAGTTTAGGAAGTTATGCATTCAGCAACTGCAAAAATTTAAGTTCAGTAGTTCTCGGTACTGGTATTACTAAAATTGAAGATTATACTTTCAATTCATGTTCATCGCTAAGTAATATCGAATGTCCTTCAGTAACAGAAATAGGAGCAAGCGCTTTCGCTTCATGTTCTATATTGAAAGACATCCCCTTAAACGAAAACATTACAACATTGGGAAACGGAGCATTCAAAAGCTGCAAAGCTATTACATCAGTAACAGTACCCAATAGTGTAACCGATATGGGCACCAGCATTTTCGACGGCTGCACGGAACTTTTATCCGCAACACTTGGTACCGGAGTTTTCAGTGTTCCTAATTATACTTTCAATAATTGCTCCAAATTAGCAACAATTGTGTTATCTGAGAACATTACATCAATTGGACAATATGCATTCCAAAATTGTACATCTTTAGCTGCACTTCCTTTAACCGCTAATATCACTCAAATTAATAATTATGCATTTAAAGGGTGTACCAAACTAACATCAATAGAAGTACCTGACCAAATTACATCATTAGGAACCTATGTATTCCAAAACTGTACCGGAATAACTCATGCAAAGATAGGTTCAGGAATAACTACATTATCCAACTATACATTTTATGGATGCTCTAATCTGGAAAAAGTCGAGCTTTCAGAAAAAATCACGAGTATAGGTAGTTATGCATTCTATAATTGTCAAGGACTAAAGATACTCCCCATCACAAATGCAATTACTACTATTGGTGCAAATGCATTTTATGGCTGTAAGGGATTAACATCTGCTGTTCTTTCCGACAACATTACATCTTTAGGAGGTTCCGCTTTCTATAATTGTTCCTCTCTGGAAGAAGTAACTTTAGGAAGCGGTATCACTAAACTTGAAAGCAGTTTATTCCGTAACAATTCTCAATTGAAGAAAGTAGTAGCAAATGGTATAATTACATCCCTTGCAACCTATACATTCAATGGTTGTTCCGCCTTAGAATGCATCTATATCAAATCTGAATCTGTGCCGACAGCGAGTAGTAACACATTTACCAATGTACCGGAAACCTGTATAATTTTTGTTCCAGAAACATCTGTCAATGCTTATAAAGAAGCTAACTATTGGAAGAACTTTATCATCTCCCCATGGCTCTCCAGCCTTGAAATAGTATCAACTACACCGTCTATGGACTTCGGGAATGGAGAAGAAGCAAATATTGACAAGGATACAAAAACTTTCACTATTACATTCAACCGTAATATCGTAGAGGAAGACAACATCTCTGCTACATTAAAGTTTGAGGACGAAGTGGTGAATGACCAGGTACTGACTGCATCATATGCAGATAATGTTCTGACTCTGAACAGAGAAGGAGAAAGATTGTCTGCCGGTAAATACACACTGGTATTAACGACTTCCGAATCTGTATTGAATATTACATTCAATGTAGAACCATGGTTACCTGAACTGGAAATAGTATCAACTACACCGTCTATGGACTTCGGGAATGGAGAAGAAGCAAATATTGACAAGGATACAAAAACTTTCACTATTACATTCAACCGTAATATCGTAGAGGAAGACAACATCTCTGCTACATTAAAGTTTGAGGACGAAGTGGTGAATGACCAGGTACTGACTGCATCATATGCAGATAATGTTCTGACTCTGAACAGAGAAGGAGAAAGATTGTCTGCCGGTAAATACACACTGGTATTAACGACTTCCGAATCTGTATTGAATATTACATTCAATGTAGAACCATGGTTACCTGAACTGGAAATAGTATCAACTACACCGTCTATGGACTTCGGGAATGGAGAAGAAGCAAATATTGACAAGGATACAAAAACTTTCACTATTACATTCAACCGTAATATCGTAGAGGAAGACAACATCTCTGCTACATTAAAGTTTGAGGACGAAGTGGTGAATGACCAGGTACTGACTGCATCATATGCAGATAATGTTCTGACTCTGAACAGAGAAGGAGAAAGATTGTCTGCCGGTAAATACACACTGGTATTAACGACTTCCGAATCTGTATTGAATATTACATTCAATGTAATAAATGGTGGTGTCGGCATAGAAAATCAGTCATCTGAAAAAATAGTTCATACAAAAGAGTATTATACAATAAATGGCACAGCTTTACCACAACCCATACCAGGCTTTAATATTATCAAAATCACCTATGAGGACGGTACAGTTGAGGTATCCAAAATATATATAAGGTCTTCGGTTAACCAATAACGAGCAGTTTATTATATAAGATACCAAGTAAATTTTAAATAAAATCTAAAATCTTTGTTCTTCGAAGTTATCACTTCTTAGAACAAAGATTTTTTACAAATAGATTTTCCAAATAATATTTATAACTTATTGAATTTTTAATAGATAATGAAACAAAAAAATAAAATTTCCATAATACATCTCTATTTCTTAATAAATTCATAAATTTGCCATGCATTGGTTTATTTTTTCCAAGCATACGGAAATAATAATTAAAAGGGAATCAGGTGGGAATCCTGAACAGTCCCGTTGCTGTGTGTTTCATTAAAATGTAGTAAATACATACTTCATGCCACTGAAAGACCAAGAGTCGATTGGGAAGGCGTTTACTATAGAAACAAGTCAGAAGACCTGCCATGCAATATGTTCAATAGCTTTCGAGGACGAGCTATGAAGTGGAAATGCTATACTTTAACAACAAGTATCAGCTTCTTTATTTCATATATATCTAATAACTTAAACAATTTGATAATTAAAGGTATAAACCATTATCAAACAAATTAACGCATGGGAATCAAAGCTAAGTGGTTCACAGGAATATTCCTGACACTGAATGCATTATTACATGCGCAACAAAATAAAATAGATACGTTGCGCATTTATCATATAGATGAAGTTACTATTACTTCATCTAAAGTATCGTCTAAAGAAATTATTCCTGTACAAATCATGGAAGGAAAACAATTGGAAAAACTATCAGTACATTCTGTTGCAGATGCCATACGTTATTTTTCTGGAGTGCAAATTAAAGACTTTGGAGGAATAGGTGGACTAAAAACCGTTAACATACGAAGTATGGGAACGAACCATGTTGGTATATTTTACGATGGCATTGAACTGGGAAACGCCCAGAATGGGCAAATTGACCTCGGTCGTTTTTCTCTTGACAATATGGAGGCAGTTTCCCTATACAACGGACAACGCAGTGCCATATTCCAGTCTGCTAAAGATTTCGGATCAGCAGGTACCGTTTATTTGCAAAGTCGTATACCAAGATTCAATGGAAACAAACAATATAATATTCGAGGAAATTTTAAGACCGGTTCCTTCGGAGTTATCAATCCTTCCGTACTTTGGGAGCAAAAATTAAACGAACGCCTTTCTGCATCTTTAAGTTCCGAATACATGTATACCACCGGGCGTTATAAATATCGCTATAAAACAACCGGAGGATACGATACAACCGCAGTACGTAAAAATGGAGATGTTAACTCCATCCGGGTGGAAAGTGGCTTATATGGAAAAATCAACAAAGGTGAATGGAAAGGAAAAGCCTATTTTTATCATTCAGAAAGAGGACTTCCCGGAGCTATGGTCCGGAATAAACTGTTTCATGAAGACCGCCAATGGGATACCAACCTATTTATTCAATCATCTTTTAAAAAACATTTCTCAGATAAATACGGACTATTAGTCAATGGGAAATATGCCTATGATTATTTACATTATCTGGCCGATCCGAATAAAGATGCCAGCTTGATGTACGTAGAAAACCATTACCGACAACAAGAAATTTATCTTTCTGTTGCCAACTTATACTCTTTCAATAAATATTGGAGTGCATCCATTGCATTAGACTATCAATGGAATAAACTAGATGCTGACCTGTACAAATTTCCTTACCCGAATCGTCACACCACACTTGTTTCCATAGCAAGTGCTCTGAACTTCGAACAGTTCAAGTTACAGGCCAGTGTATTGGGTACATTTGTATCCGATCATGTTCGTACAGACACAATGTCTATGGAAAATAAAAAGCAGATCACTCCCACCGTTGTGGCCTCCTGGAAACCTATACGTAAAACAAATTTCCATTTACGAGGTTTTTACAAGAACATCTTTCGCATGCCAACCCTAAACGATTTGTATTATACATTTATTGGTAATATAAAACTAAAACCCGAATTCACTAATCAGTATAATTTAGGGTTTACTTATGCACCTATTCTTCAAAACAAATGGTTAAAAAACATCGAACTACAAGCAGATGTTTACTATAATGAAGTGAAAAATAAAATAGTAGCTGTCCCCACTTCCAATCAGTTCCGCTGGACAATGATGAATCTCGGTATGGTAGAAATACGAGGATTAGATATAGCCATACAAACTAACTGGGAATTACCTAAACAATTTTCTATTGATACCCGTCTCACCTATACTTATCAAAAGGCACAAGATTTCACCAATCCCAAAGAAGAATATTACGGAGATCAAATACCATACATCCCCTGGCACAGTGGCTCATTGATTATTAATGCCAGTTGGCAAAACTGGGATGTCAATTATAGTTTCATTTATACCGGTGAACGATATGACCAACGAGCCAACATTCCAGAAAATTATGCCCCAGAATGGTATACGAACGACATTTCACTCTCTCGAAGTTTTCGTATTCGAAATACTCTCTACCGATTGACAGCAGAAGTCAACAACCTTTTCAACCAACAGTTTGAAGTGGTGAAATGCTATCCAATGCCAGGTACCAACTATAAATTCATTCTTACCATCCAAATATAATTATTAGCATGAAAAAATTATCATTCATTCTATTATTATCCATAAGTTGTTTTCTGATATGTTCCTGTCGGGGGGAAGATGAGGTACTTGTACGATCTACCGGCACGCAGGTACAAGCTCCTATGGATATAAAGTCTATTACAGGTTTCTATTTGCTAAACGAAGGAAACATGGGAAGTAATAAATGTACATTAGATTATATGGACTATGCAACAGGCTACTATCACAAAAATATATATGCAGAAACCAATCCTTCCGTTGTCTTGGAATTAGGCGATGTAGGTAATGATATACAAATCTATGGTGAAAAATTGTATGCTGTTATCAACTGTTCTCATTTTATCGAAGTGATGAACAAAAAAGATGCCCGTCATTTAGGAACGATTGATATTCCTAACTGCCGTTATATTACCTTTCATGAGGGCTATGCTTATGTCAGTTCATATGCCGGTCCCGTGCAAATAGACCCAAATGCACGTTTAGGATATGTAGCCAAAGTAGATACTACTACCCTCCAAGTGGTAGCAACTTGCTTAGTAGGTTATCAACCGGAAGAGATGGTCATTGTTGAAAACAGATTATATGTAGCTAATTCCGGAGGATATCGCGTACCCAATTATGACCGTACTGTTTCCGTCATCGATCTGAACACATTTACTGAAACCAAAAAGATAGATGTAGCCATCAACTTACATAGATTGAAAGCTGATCATTACGGAAATCTCTACGTCAGTTCACGAGGTGACTATTATACTGTTCCTTCTAATCTATATGTCATAGACAGCCGAACAGATGAAGTAATAGATACACTAAATATTGCTGCTTCTGAATTGTACATAGACGATGACTATCTCTATCTATACAGCACAGAATACAGTTATATTAATGAAGAAGAATGGAAAATCAATTATGCATTGATAGACACGCGAACCAGAGAGATCATCACCAACAATCTCATCACCGATGGTACAGAAAAACAAATTAAAATGCCTTACGGCATCGCCGTTCATCCGGAAACAAAAGAGTTCTATATAACAGATGCTAAAGACTATGTATCCCCCGGTACACTCTATTGCTTTACTCCAGAAGGAAAAAAGAAATGGTCAGTTACTACAGGAGATATACCGGCTCACTTTGTTTTTGTCCACAAATAAAAAATATAAATAAAAAATATAATTATAAAAACCTTACCTATATGATTCATTATCAAGTTCACCGGTTAACTGCCGGCCTATTAGTAAGTATTTTTTTCTATATCGGTACAACTTCCTGTTCCGAAGATCCCGAATTACCCAGCACAGTAACCACTGATGATGGGAATATTACAATCAACATACCAGAAGGAGGGTTTCAAACTCCGCGCTGTAAAGTACTTTCCATCCTCCCTTCTATATCCGGAAATAACCAATACAACATGCAATGGAGTATAGGTGATTCTGTTATTTCTACACAAGAAGAGTTAGAGTTTATAGCTTTGGATCCCGGAAAATATTCGATTACTCTAAAAGTAATTAATGAAGAGCAAAAAGCCAGTACATTAAACTTTCCCATTACTGTAAACCAAGAAGAAACCACCTACTCTCCTTACATAACTTCTGTGCCAGAATATAAGCCTGCACCTGGGCAATTCATAAACGAGCTTCCTAAATATGAAATAGGCGACACACAAAGCACAATGAACCGAAAAGCACTCGAGTCAATCGGTTATAACACACGAATATTAATAAGTTTAGGAGGATATGGCGGTTACGTAATCTGTGGTTTTGATCATACTATTGTAAATGTGCCCGGAAAATATGATTTTAAAGTTCTGGGAAATGCCTTTTATGCAAATTCCAATCCGAATCCAAATGCTCCCGAAGAAGGTGGAAGTTGTGAACCAGGAATTGTTATGGTAGCTTACGACCGAAATAAAAACGGTATTGCCGATGATGACGAATGGTATGAACTGGCAGGAAGCGAATATAACAAAGAGGAAACCATCAAAAATTACAAAATAACTTATTATCGTCCAGACGAAGGTCACGAACCTGTTGAAGCACCGGAAGACGAACAATTCTGGAATATAGATGCCGAATATATTTTATGGACAGACAACCAGCAGCAAGGAGGATATATTTATAAAAATAGATATCACAAACAAGAATACTACCCTCTATGGATAGAAGATGCTGAAATGGAATTCGAAGGTACTCTTCTTCCCCAAAACGCCAAAGATGAAAGCGGAATCGGTAAATATTGGGTATTATATGCTTACCCTTGGGGATATGCCGACAATGGACTCAACAAAGAAGATACATCAAATTTCAAAATAGAATGGGCTGTGGACAAACAGGGAAATCCAGTACACCTGCCTGGTGTGGATTTTATAAAAATATATACAGGAGTCAATCAATACTGCGGATGGTTAGGAGAAACATCTACCGAAGTAATGGGAATCAATGACTTACATTTACTAAATCAATAATTAATTTGTTATTTATGAAAAATATATTATTTCTATTTTTAGCCATTACTGTCTGCGCAACCATACAAGGAGGAGTTCTTTCAGAACGACAAATAATAACAGAAGAAACATCCGTTAGCGGCCAATTTACCTCAAATGAGCCAACAACAATCAGCGTCACTTTACCTGAGACATTAAATACTATTCTCAGTGATGAACCACCGACAATTACTGCTATCATATCAGGAGAGACTGATATGCCTAAAGGGTATAACCTCAGTTGGTATATATGCGATAAAAATGGTAATACAGATACCTCCAAAACTATTTTGACTCAAGTAAGTAAAGGATCAGACGGGAAAAAAGGTACATTGGTCTTTGCAGGAGGAATAGGCATTACTTACATTAAAGCTGTTATTATAGATAAAAATACTTGGATAAAATATGAATCCAATTTATGTTGCGTAACGGTAGGAGCACCGAAAAAAACAATTACCGATCTCCGTTTCGAAAAAGAAATGATCACGGCCGGTATACGAGAAAATATAGTAAACCAATTAATCATCTCTCCTCAAGATGCCACATTTACTCAGATTTCTTATGAAAGTAGCAATTCTGAAATAGTACAAGTAACCAAAACCGGTACAGTAACTACAAAAGAGACAGAAGGACAAGCCACTATAACAGCCAAAAGTCTGTATCCAACAGGAGAAAATGCCATAATTGCATCCTATACAGTCAACGTTACCAACAACCATCCTGTAACTGAAATTCAATTAGGAACCGATGGAAAAATCGAAATAGAATATAAAGACATATACCGTCCCACTCCAATCATTTTACCAGAGAATGCAACTGTAAAAAAGGTAAAATATACCATTAAGGACAACGAGATAGCTAGTTTTTATCAAGACAATATCGTAGCACACAAAATAGGTGAAACGACCCTCACCGCTACTGCCCAAGACAATAGTGGAGTATCTGTTACAGTCCGATTAATAGTCAAAGACTTAGATCGTACCCCTTATGACGGATACCAGGATGGAACATTTATTCTGAACGAAGCTTGGTATGGACACGAAAACGGAGATATGAATTTTCTTACAAAAGATCAAGAATTAATGTATCGTGTTTATGAACGAGAAAACAAAGGAGAAGCTTTCGGTGCAACGTCATGTTACGGAATTGTTTATGGAGGTAATCTATATGTTACATCCAAACAAGAAGAAGATGCAGGCGATCCTAATCCCGGTGGTGGACGTTTAGTAATAATGGATGCCAAAACTTTGAAAAAAATAAAAGGATTCGAAACGATAGGTGGAGGCGATGGCCGTTCGATTGTTGGCGTAAATCCTAATAAAATATATCTTGGCACAACAAAAGGAGTTGTCGTTTTTGATGTCAAAAACATGAAAGTCGGGAACATTATCGAGGGAACTCAAGGTATTGACTTATATAATGGACAAATAGGAGACATGATAAAAGCTGGAAAATATGTGTTTGCAATCCAGCAAGACAAGGGAACAAATATCATCGATACAGAAACTGACCAACTTATAAAATGTATTGAAAATGTAAACATACAAGGTATCACACAGAGCTTCGACGGAAATGTTTGGTTAGCATCCAGTACAACCCTGGACTGTTTAAATCCAGAAACATTAGAAATTGAAGAAACATTAAATCTTCCTCAAGGTGCAGAAATCACTTGTTCATGGGGTGCATGGAGACCGACCCCATTCTGTGCAAGTCGTACAAAAAACAATCTCTACTGGAATGGTGGAAGTAACATAATGGAAGGAGGCTCAAACTATTATTGTTACGAAATAGGAACTGAAATTAATAATCTTAAGCCCTTATTTACAATCTCAGAACTTGAAGGATCGGCACCCGAGACGAAACAAACAACTTATGGAACCCTTCGGTATGATGATCGTACTGACGAATTATTGATAATGACAACTCAAAGCGGAGGTAGCACTAACTATGAACACAACTGGATACATATCGTAAATGGTACCAGTGGAGAATTGAAAAAGACACTCAAATTGAAACAATATTATTGGTTCCAAGCAATACCGATCTTCCCTGATAAATATGCACCAGAAATAAATAATTTGGAAGAATCATTATCACTAAAGATTAATGATGGAACCCAAAAAATAAATTTAGCAGGAAAAATTACAGATAAAGACAACTTGGCATATAACATTACCAAAACGTTGAAAAACATAGGCAATGAAACAATAGCCACAGCAACTTTAGAAAACAACTTATTGGTAATTACTCCTAAATCTGCTGGAGAAACTACTATAACATTAGCTGTCGAATCTAATGGTGTAATTACAGAGCAACCAATCCACATAACTGTATCCAAAGGTACCGGAATCAACGATATAGAAACACCAAAAGCCGTTTACAGTAAAGATAATCAAATTATAATATATGGATACGAAGGGTATCAGTTTGTCTTATATGATGAAAGTGGAAAAGCCGTAAGTACTTTTCAAAGCACAAACAAAAACTTTTCTATCAAACCAAATATTCCCAGCGGCTTGTATATTCTGAAAGGTAACAATGCGACTGAATGTATTAGTTATAAAGTAATGCTTTGATAAATTAAAGAAAAGTCTTTTTTAAATATAGAATAAAAGCACCCATAATAAACAAAATACAGTAGAAATCCGGAATATAAGAGAACAATTTCAACGACTCATGAAATCCTCATATATTCCGGATAACTTTTCTTATAAAACAAGGGTAATATTAAAAATATTTACGCCAAGAACGAAATCAGCACTCCCGCAGCCACGGCCGAGCCGATAACCCCGGAAATATTACTTGCCATGCAATACTGCAACACATGATTTTTCGAATCGTACTTCAAAGCTATTTCATTTGCCACACGGCTGGCCATAGGTACGGCACTCAGTCCGGTAGCACCGATCAGCGGATTGATCTTTTTCTTGGAGAAGAGGTTGAACAGCTTCACAAAAAGAATACCTCCGGCAATACTTAATGCAAAAGCAAGGAAGCCGCCCACTACGATACCGATTGTTGTCCAATTCAAGAAAGCCTCCGTAGTCATGGTTGCACCTACCGAGAGCCCGAGGAAAATGGTAGCTGCATTCATGATGCTATTAGAAGCGGCATCAAACAGACGGAACGTATTGCTACCGATCTCTTTCACCAGATTACCGAACATCAACATACCGATCAAAGGCACGGCACTCGGCACAAAAAGGGCAACAACCGTAGTCACCACAATCGGGAAAACAATCTTCAAAACGCGCAGATTCTTGATCTCAGTCTTCGAAGGATACTTCTTCTCCTCCTCCTTCATATTGATGCTCAACTCTTTCTTACTGCAAAGCAGACGGACTACCATCGGAATAATTACCGGTACCAAAGCCATATAAGAATATGCAGCAATAGCAATCGGCCCCAACAGATGCGGAGCTAACTTAATAGTGGTAAAGATAGCCGTAGGACCGTCAGCACCACCGATAATACCTAATGAAGCGGCTTCTTTGGGAGTAAATCCCATCAGGATAGCCACTAACAGCACTGTAAAGATGCCCAACTGAGCGGCTGCTCCGAATATAGAGAGATGCAGATTGCGCAACATCGGACCGAAATCGGTCAATGCACCTACACCCATAAAAATAATCGGCGGCAGAAAGCCGGTCTTTATCAACATATAATAGATGAAGTTCATCAATCCCAATTCATGGGCAATGTCGTGTAAGGGCATTTCCCAAATGCTCTTCATCACACCGTTCACCATCACCATACCGTTTTCGTCCGCTTGGATCACTCCCATATCACCGCCCGGAAAGTTGGCAAGCAACACACCGAAAGCGATGGGCACCAATAACAATGGTTCATACTGTTTCTTAATGCCCAGATAGAGCAGAACGAAAGCGATGGCGTACATTATCAGAAACTGCGGTTCGGCAATGATATTACTGAAAGCAGTCATGTCGTATAAGTTCTCAAATATCTCGTTCATTATCCTATCTTCATTAATACATCATCTTCAGAAACAGTATCTCCCGGATTGACACAAATAGCTGTCACCGTGCCACCGAATTCCGTACGGATAGCATTGTAGGTCTTCATGGCTTCCACATAGCAGAGTACATCACCCTCTTTCACCGCATCACCTACTTTCAAAGCCGTCTCCTGTGCATTTTTCACCAAGAAGAATTTTCCTTCCAATGGAGAAAGTACATCTTTGCCCTCTCATGCCGGAGCAGTGGCTGCCGGCGCAACAGGG
>OBHU01001093.1_pt1 | contig 15536 bp, 13 predicted proteins | sample 1519071 | NCBI WGS metagenome assembly OBHU01 (sample SAMEA2452135, study PRJEB22498) | human gut metagenome
TTTATTTTATCATCAGATATTTATAGTTAAAATACGTGAAATTTTTGACGCTTACTTTTCAACAGTTTTTTTATAATTTCCATCATCTATTATTTGTTTTTTAAAGCTATCATCATCAAAATAGTCGATTAAATCCTTATACAAAGTTTCTTGATTACCTTTTACGGCTAAGACGTAGTCAGCTCTTTTCTTTATTATTTTTTCAGCAATTTTTGTCTGTGTTCCCATTGCATCTATTGTTACTACATATCCTTTTATCTGTAATGTTTCTAACAATTCTGGAATTGCTACAATCTCATTTTCTTTTTCTTTTATTGCCTTTTGTCCAAAGCATATTCCACTCTCATCACACCATGCTGACACTATGTGTAATGGCTTTTTATTTTCAGTTCTACTTCCTCTCATAGTTTTTCCATCTATATTTAGTATCTTTTTTATTCCTTCGCCTTCGTTTCGAGATATATATTCATTCCAAATTCCTTGAATTTGTTGAATTTTTGAGGGTTCTATCATTCCCATTACTCTTTGAAAGGTATCGTGTGATGGAACACCATTTTCCATTTTAAAATATTTTCTTAAAATATCCTCATGCAAAGTACAAAATATCTCTATTTCTGTCCATTCATTTGCATTTCCTAATGATGCAATTAGCACCATTCCTACAATTTCATTGATAGGATATTTTACTTTATTAAATTGTCTTGGATCTTCTATAGTTGTTAATGACTCAAAAAAATCATACTCATAAATATTTTTCATAACTTTAAAACCTCCTTCATTTTTATCATTTTATCAAAAAATGAGGAGATTTTAAATCAAATTTATTTCATGCGTTTGTCCTGGGCTCAAAAAAATGATATCTTGTTAAGACATGCAAAAAATGATATAATATATATGTTTTAAAATTATATTTTAGGTCATTTAAATGACAGTAAGTAACAAAAATAAGTAGCTTCGGATAACATTATGTTATCTGGAGCTTTTTTATTAAAAAATAAGGAGGAAGAGATGATGCAAGAAAGGAGAATGGATGGAGAGTGGGTATCTATAAGGTCCTCTCAAACATGCCCAGTTTGTGGAAGTAGAAGAGGAAGATGTAGTATGCTCATAGATCCTATGGATCAACATATTATTTTCTATAAGTGTAAGTATAAAGAAAATAATAGAGAGCGAAGTGGATGGTACATCCATTTACCTCATGAAGTAGATGGGATACCAGTCCAAAGTCATACACCAAAGTATATTAATTTGGCTGATTTCAAACAAACTTCAATTACAAAAGAAGATATAGCTTTGTGGGATGCAGTATATAGGGAAATGAGAAAAATATTTTTCTCATTAACAGGAAGTTTTCTTTATCCTGAGCATAAAGAAAACTTGTTAGAACGAGGTTTTTCAATTGAAGAAATTGAAAGGATAGGTTTTTTTTCTGTACCTCGAAATGAAAAAATAATATTTAATGGTTACAAATGCAGTATTAGAACTGCAATTATAACTGAGCTAGAAAAAAAATTTAATCCTAATTCTTTATTGAAAGTGCCAGGCTTTCTAAAATGTAATAAAAATGGTTCTGATTTTGTAATCTTTAAAAATAGTATTTTTAATAATGAAACGAAAAAATTTGAAGATTTAGATGCATATTTTATCCCTTATATTGATGAAGAGGGAAAGATAGCAGGATTACAATTTAGATTAAATACACTGTTAAAAGATGCAAGTGGAAAAAGTATGAGATATCTATGGTATTCAAGTAAAAATATATCTTGTGGAAGTCCTATAGATTACTTTACCCCAAAAGAGTTAAGTGATGATAATGTTATTTTAATTACAGAAGGAGCAATTAAAGCAAAATATGCTGCTTCTAGATTAAAAATAAGAGCATTAGCAGAAGCTGGAGTAGGAAATTATAGAAGGTTAATATATGTATTACAGAAAATAGAAGAATTAGAGAATAAAAGATATCGAATATTATTAGCATTAGATATGGATAAATATACCAACAAAGATGTAATAAATGCAGAAATAAAAACAATCTCTATATTACTATCTTTAGGATATAGTGTAACCTTGCTAGAATGGAATGTTTTAGAAGGAAAAGGAATAGATGATAAAATAAAAAATTTTGGAATAAAAGATTTTAGGTATATATCTATTTAGTATGTAATTAGTAAGCATATGCTTTTTATTAGGAGGTAACAATATGAGTATAAAGAAAATATCAAACACTATTTATACAATAATTTTTAAATGGATTGAAGAAGAAACTTTTGTGAATTTAAAAGAAGTACATGATACTATTCTAAGTATGATGAAAGGAGATAATTACAACTTAATCAATACTATAGAACAAGACTTAAATGAAATAAAGAGTAGTATTGGAGTTTTTAATATTAGTAAGGATGAAAAATTTACAGCATATAATTTTTTTTGTGATTGTTTAGATATATATGAATATGAAATGAATGAAAAAATATGTTCTTTAGATTCAGAAAAAAGATATTATAATGCTATATTGGCATATTATAGAACCTCTTCCTTTTTAAAGGGAGATACTATAAATACATCTTTTGTAAATGATTTTTTTAATGTTGGAGCTAGAATAAAACAAGTATATTCTATTCCAGAATATGAAGAAAATTTAAAAAAAAATTCTTTGATAACATTAAAAGCTCAAATTGAAGAAATATTTAATAGATACAATATAATGGATAGGATATATCCTGCAATATTACAATAAAAAGCAAGACTAATTTAAAAAAAATATATTTTTTTTAAATTAGTCTTTTTTTGTTTGCATAAATATATATATTGTGTTACTCTAAACTATATAATATATATATTTGTAAAGAGAGGTTGAATTTGCATGGAGAGCAAGAAGTTTATCGCAGATGAACTATTAGAAGAAATAACTACTAATGAAGATATTGAATCAAGAGAAAATGCTGAAAGAAATCTTAATTCTGCAATAGGAAAAAATAAATATTTTAAAGGAATTTGTGAAAGATGCAAACCAAATGGAGATTTAATAGTAAATTATAATGGGGTAGAATGTATAATTAAGAGAGCTGAAGTTTCTAATGAAATTTCCCCAGAAACAGGTCAAGTTCATAAAAGAATTTGTCAAGATCTAGTTGGTTCTGCTATAGCATTTATGGTATTACATTATCAAAATGATACTTTCTATTGTAGCAGAAAGAGAGTTTTAGCAAAAAATAGAAAAAAGATAAATGATACATTAGAAGTAAATGATAGAATAACAGGTATAATCACTGCAATAGATGATAATATAGGTTGTTTTGTAAATATTGGAGGAGATTACAAAGCTGTTTTACCTAAATCAAAATTGGAATATTGTTTTGTTAGCAATATCATAAATCATGTGCATATTGGAGAAATTGTAGAATGTATAGTATCAGATATTGTAAGAGATGCTAATAATAATATTACTGAAATAGTGCTAAATAGAAAGGCAGCTTTACCTCCATATGAAGAATTGATTTCAAAATATAAACCATTAGAAACTATTGTAGGAATTGTACAAGAAAAGAAACTGGATAGAGTTTATGTTCAATTAGATAAACATTTAACAGCTATTTGCAGTTTCCCTAAAAATGTATTATTTGCAGAGGGAGATAGAGTAAGACTTCAATTAAAGAGGCTATATCCAAATCCTCAAAAGAAAATACAAGGTAATATCCTTTCAAAATGTTAATGTGAAATAATATTAGCTACATATGTTTATATGTAGCTTTTTAATTAGGAGGAATCATGGAACAAAGATTATATGTTAAAGATGAAGATATTAAAACTATAAATTCAAGTTTTAAGTTATATGATGATGAAATGTTAAAGTTAGAATTAAATAAAGAAGTGAGTTATAGTTATTTTAAAGATTCTATATATGTCAGAAATCCTTCGATATTAGATGCTATAAATATTGAGATTTTAATGGCCATAGATAAGTTGAAATTTTGTACTACAAGGCAATTAACTGAATTTTTATATTTAACAAAAGGGATTGAATTAACGGAAGCTTCAATTTCTAAAAGATTAAATAGACTTGGAAAGTATGCAATTGTTAGCAGATATGCTATTATAAAAAAGGAAGCTAATATAAACAACAAAGACGAAGTTATTTTAGCAAGTAATATGAGGATATACTTTTTAAAACATAATGCAACAAGGATACTAAACGATAGATGTATTCCTTGTAATTGGAGAGGCTGTACAGATTTAGGAATGGATAACATAAAAAATATTCTTGTTGCTAATCAATATATTATCAAATTATACAAAGAATTAGGAACAAAGAATGTAAAAGTAATTTTTAATAGTAAGGTTAATGGTGTTAAAGCAATTTGTGAGTTTCCAGATGGAACAAACCATGTAGTAATACCAATCAGAAATAATGATTTTACAGAAAAATTAAAATGGACAATTCAAGCTATTAGAAATGATGCTTATTTAACTTCTTTAAAAAAAGATAAATTTATAATATTAGGTCCTGATATGCAACAAAATTTTAAAGCATTATGTTTTTTAAATAATACTTTAAAAGTAGATTTAAAAAAAGTATATTGTTCTGCTGATTTAGATTTATTTAGACGTCCAATACAGGAATTAATGCACACTTTTTCTCAAAAAACAGTTAATGATAAAATTCAAGTTGTAGCAAATCAAGTGAAATGTGAGGAGTTTAATATATAGTTAATACAAAAAGTTGTTATTTTAGCTTTATATAAAAAAGAAGAAGGTGGCAAGGTTGAGATTAAAAAAAAGTAATATTGAAAAAACCAGTATTGAAAAAACCAGTATAAAATATAATATATTATTTGAAAAGAAAATAGATAATCATATATCAGATGTACCTAATATTATTCCTAATAGGTTAGAAAAGATATTTCCATTGTTACATGTATCTAAATCAGAATTATCTTCAGATCTTGATATACAAATGCCTTATCTTAATTCAGTTTTTAAAAATAAAGCGACATTTAGTGGCAAAACAACTTTTAAATTATTAAAAAAATACAATCTTTCATTTAAGTTAGTTTATTATGTTGAAGAATTTGATCAAGAATTGGATAATGAGCATATGTTTAATTTAATTTTAGTTATTAATACTAAAGACAATAAACTTGAAGAACTTTCAGAAAATGAGCATATAAAATTAATTTATGATATATTTAAAAAATATGAGAATGATGAAAAAGTGGTTATTCTTCCATTAATAGTCTTTTCAAAGATATTAAAAGAAAAAGATAAATTAAATTTAAAATTAACAGATGAAGATGTGTTAAATGCAGGACAAAAAAATATAAAATTATGTTTAGAAAGTTTGAATGGCAGTGATATAAATAGAGATTTAATTACTGATAATTGTTACTTTTTTAGTGCTAAGATTAAAAAGATTGAAAAGGAAAAAATAAAAATTAAACAAGAAAATTTAGATGCTAATTTAACTAAATTAATGTTTGAATTACCATATAGAAAGGTAACAAGTGAATCTATCTTGTTGAGTGATGCCAAGTTTAACAATAATAATGAATTAATTTTAGATAAAGAAAATGAGGTATTAACTCATAATGGAGCTATGAATATTAATTTAGTAAAGCCAGAAGATTATATATTAACAAAATCATCTGTAAAATATTATTTATATAAAGAAGATAAAGTAATAAATAAACTAAAAGCATATAGATTAATAAAAAAATTATCAGCAGATGAAATGTCTGAAAAATTAGGTATAACCAAAGAAACATATAGACTTATAGAGCAAGGGCGACAAATGTTATCGACACATATAATGTGGAGAATAGAAACAAAATTAAATGTTTTGCTAGAATCCATATTAGATATAGACTCATATTATGAGTTATTTTGTAAGGAAGAATAAAAAAAGTTAAAAACTTTTTTTATTCTAAAAATAGTATACATAATATATATTCTCTAGTAAGAAAGCTTGCTAGGGATTTTTTTATAGGATAAAGATATATCTATTACTATTATAAGATAATTAGATATATTTTTGTCATATTTTTTGCAAGAAAATTCTAGTTATTATCTAATGAATTTGTATTTGTTTTAGATATTTTTTTGATATTATTCATATAATGAAAGTCTATGATAAAAATATATAATTAAGAGAATTAAAAAGAAGTATATAAGATAAATAAAAAATATAATATTAATATTTTAAATCAATTTAAATATAAGTAGAATATGAAAGGATATAAAAAGAATATATATATATTAAAACTATTATTAATTTTCAAAGTATAGTATAATAAAAATGTGGTTTTTAAAATATATTTATTTAACAATAGGAGGAATATAATATAATGAATGGTTTTAATTTGGATTCTTTGAAAGAAGAATCTGGAATAACTTTAATAATTCAATATAAAGATAATATTGGGCAAGAGAAATATTCTTCAGTATTACTCTTTAAAATCAAACAAGAATTATATATCAGAGTAAGTTCGAGGCATCCAATAGGGGTAATGATGAAATATTGCAATAAAGTTTCTGTCATAAAAACAATATTTAAAAATTTGTCTGGCTTTACTGATATACCTAACTTTATTTTTGAAGATTGTGAAATTTATGGAGAATATTGTGATGGAACTAAATTCAAATTTTTCATTGCTACAATCAAAGAAAGAATATTTACATCAAAAGAAATAGATATGCTTGTTTCAGAAATAAATTGAATTAAGGAGTGAGTATTATTGAAAAAAAATATATTTAAAGATTCGATTCAAAAAGCAGTTGATAAAGTAGATGGTAAAATAGTTGATATTAGCAGTATGATTTTCATGGTAATAGATTTAATATTGGTGATGAAATTATTTATATCTACTTTAGATATAATTTCATCACCAATATTGAATATTCATTCACCTATTTTTTATTCAGTACTTTTTATAATCTCATTTGGAATATTTTTTTATAGTATGTTGGGAGATAAATTAAATAAACCTAACAAAAGACCTAAAATTTTTTTATTTACAGCCATAACATTATCAATATTAACATATTCACTATTAGCAGAAATTTTCAATTATGGTTTTACCTCTATTTTAAATAATATTTTATCTGTTTCAGAAATTCCAATATATTTAATAAATACAAATGTAAGAATAGTAACTGTTGTATTTCCATTACTTATAGTAGTATTGGTATTTGTAAAATCTTTTACTATCCCATTTAAAGAAGAATACAAAAAAGAAATATATGAATATTCTTTAGATATTTTAACTAGAAATATTGATAAAATTACTCCGTATACTGTAGATATAAAAATTTGTGAAGATATGAAAACAGGAGAGCCAATTGTACTAACTGAAAAAAATTCTTTTAGACATAGGATGATTATAGGTTCATCAGGAAGTGGAAAAACAGCACTATCTATACGACCTGATTTAGCACAATTATTTTCTAAAAAAGCTTTTTTTAAGGAGGAATTAAAGCGTTTAGCATTTGAAGCGTTGGAAGAAGGTATTTGCTTTTTAAATGTACCAATAACAGATAAATATATAAATGAAAATTTTAGTATGGATCTTATTTCATTTTACCCAAATAAAAAAGATGAATTTATGAAAAAATTTAAAAATTTTATTGTTGGAGTAAGAGATAATAAGCATAAATTATATTCAGGAAAATGTTCTTTTAGTGATAATAATGAAATAAAAATAGATATACCAATTAATGATAAATTTAGCAGTAATATAAAGATAAATATAAAAGTATTTAGAAATGATATGATTTATGATGAAGTTGATTTTAATTTTGATGAAAAGAATGGTATAAATAAAAAAAATAAAAACTTTATAATTTATTCACAAATTCAAGATTATAAAAAAGTTACTCAAAAAGAATTTGAAAAAGGTAAAATAGACCTAGTTGAAGAATCTATTTTCAAAGAGATAGAGGGTATATTATACTCTAAATTTTTAAGTATAAAATTAATTAAAAAAAATAATGAAGATTTATCATTTAAGATTAATGTTGACAGTAATGGAGATGGTAAAATAATATATAGAGATTTAGGAGTTACTGTAATAGCTCCTGATGGTGGACTTGCATCAGAAGCTATTAATATAGCATCTAAAAATGGAGTGAAAGTTAATAAGATAGATCCTAAAATGGAGGAAATAGAAAAAGGAAATGTTGCAAAATTTAATCCCATGATGGTAGGTTCTCCAGAAAAAGCAGGGGACATATTATCTTCTATATTAACAACTATGGAACAATCAGCCGGTAAAGATGCAAATCCTTATTTTACAAATGCAAGTATAAGAGCAATAAGAAATGTTGTTATTATACTTAGAGTAGCTCATCCACTTATATATAATGAAAATCCAACATTAGTGGATGTACTTAATATATTAAATAATTTTAATTTAGTAACAGATTATGTTAAGAAATTAGAGGAAGATTCTTATTTAGAAAAAAGGTGGAAAAGTGTAATTGATTATTTTAAAACTAGTTTTTATCCACCAATAAAGTCCGAAGGAAAAGGTGGTTATGAGGTATTAGATGGAGATTTACAAAGTCAAGGAAGAAAAACAAAAAAAACAGAAGAAGCTATAGGAGGAATAATAAATCAGTTAGATAATTTTTTAGGTAGAGAAGAAATTAAATATATTTTTTGTGATAGAAACAATAGTCTGGATTTAGCACAAGTATTGGAAAAAGGAGAATGTATAGCAGTTGCTACAAGACAATCAGAGCTTGGAGATGTATTAGGAAAAGCTTTTGCATTAATGATAATTTTAAGTTTGCAAAATGCAGTATTAGGTAGATTTAGTGAGGATGAAAATCCTGAAATTCCCTACTTTTTGTTTATAGATGAATTTCCATTTTATATTAATGATAATTCAAAAGTATTTTTTACATTTTCAAGAAAATATAAATGTTCTGTTACTATAGCTATTCAAAATTTAGGGCAACTAGAGGAAGCAGGAGAAACATTTAGACAAGCTATTTTTACTAACTGTTCAACAAAATTAGTATTACCAGGAGCAAATGTTGAAGATAGAGATTATTTCTGCAAGTTTTTTGGTGTTGAGGAAGTTGTTGATATACAAACATCTATAAGCCAGACTCCAGTTCTTTCAGAAAATAATAGATACAATGAATCAATAAAAGGGGGATTGGTTGAAAAAAACAAGATTAGTGAACAAGAACTTGCTGAGTTGCAATTCAAAAGATGTTACTATGCAACAATAGATCAAAAAGGAAGAAATATTGTAGGAAAAGGATTTATGGACTTTTTGAAGTTATCAGAAAAAAATACGATAGAAACAAAGAGATATCCATTTTCTAAATATAACAAAAAAATTAAGGAAAAGACCTACAATAATTTAGAAGATGACATTAATTCAATGGAAAAAAATATTAATGTTAAGAAAAAAGAATTTAGTGAGAATACAAAAAATACATCTTTTCATATTGATGATGATACACTTTTGGCAGATTTATTAAAAACAAGTAAGCCAATGTTAGAAACAGAAAAAGTCAATACCTCTTCAAATGAATTAAAAGGTAAGTTCGAAGAGGAAGATGGGTATATAGAATTAGGAAATAATTCAAATGAAGATAGTAATATTTTTTCTTCAAATGAATTAAAAAGTAACTTTGAAGAGGAAAATGATTATATAGAATTAGGAAATAATTCAAATGAAGAAGAGTATATATTCACAATTGATGAAAATGAAATGAAAGGATTTTTAAAATAAGTAATTTATTTTTATGATTTCAAATGTTATAATTTGAATTATTATAATATTAAACTAGGAGGGGTTTAGGTTGTTATGTCCTTATTGCCAAGGTTATGCAGAACTAAAATGGAACACTAAAAGGGAAAAACCTGTATTGAAATGTCTTTCAAGTTCTTGCAAAAAGGTTACTGTTATAGACATAAGTAAATATAGCGATACTTCAAATAAAAATTATATCCCAAATATATCAAATGAATACTTAGAAAATTTCAATAGTATAACTACAGATTATCTAATTACTATAAGTAATGTAAAAAAATTGCGTACAGAATTAGGTTTATTAAGTACAGCAATAAGTAAAAAGTTACATTTTTCAGTACAAAGATATATGAATATTGAAAGGTGTGACAATATGCCATCAGTAATGATAGCAGGAAAGGTATGTAAGGTTTTTGGAGTAACTTTGAATGATATGTATGATTATATACAATTATCAAAAGAGCAATATGATACATTATCAACATTAGTATTTAAAAATATAAATGGAGAGAATGTAATAGTTAAAGATGAACATATAAGAGAATTAGCATACAAAATAGCAGAATTTGAAAAGCAGACAGGAATAGTAGAAAGAAGAATTTATAAAAAAGTAAATGTAGATTCACCAGATATTGTAGAAAAAAAATTAAAGCTTCAAGAAATGGACAAAGAGTTTGCTAAATATTGTAAGAGTGTAAATGCTATATTAAAACATAAATGCGTTTTAGATTACTATGAATGGGAATTAGTAAAGAATATAGTTCTGAATTCGTAAAATGTTTTATGCTTATCTATTGCTATAGTGTAAATATAGAGTATTGATAATACAATATATTTACACTTTTTTTTGTTAAATATTGTGATTATAGGATTCTTTTTTTAGTTCAACATATTTTTGTATGTGCTTTGGAAGAAGATTTAAATGCCCTGTATGTATCAAATTAGCATTTCCTACTTCATTAAAGATAAAATCAATAGTCTTTTCTTCACATGGATTTAAAATATTAATCACATGTTGTTCAGATGAAGTTATATGAAGTCCCATATAACTACTTTTGCATGGATAAGTTGAAATATTATTTTCTATATCTATAATAGCTATATATTTTCCATATTTTAGGCAGTCAAAAATATAGTTTAAAGGAACACAATATAATAAATCCATACCATTATAAGATTTAGTGGTTTGACCAATACAATATACATGTTCTCCATTTGCTTGTCTTTCTTTAAATTCATCTACATTATTTGTAATATAATACTCATCTACACATTTTGCATATATCATTATCATTACCTCCATAATTTATAAAAATAAATTTATATTTCATCATTTTTTTAAACTTCTTAATAATATATTACACTATTAATTGAATTAATAGTATATATAATTAAAGATATATATTTTTAAATTTTACTATTATTTTTATTTGATATTATTTTAGATAATAGTAAAATAAAAATAACAAGCTAATTATTGGCTTAAAAACTTACTTAAATATAATATACACTTTTTAAAATATATATTATATAATATTGTAAATTAAATATAAATATTGTAACATTTAAATAAAAGGAGGAGTTTGAAAAATGAAAAAAGTAAAAGAAGTTCTTAATAATGCAATTGAGAAAATAAAACACATGACTGTTAAACAAAAGGTAGTAGCAGTTAGTAGTTTGGCAACAGTAACAGTGGTAATAGGAGGCATAATATATTATGTTAATATACCAGGCTATGAAGAAGAAATAGAATCCAATAAAGTGGCACAAATTTTATTAAATAAGGGTACTGATAAATCTACAATACCTAATGAAACATCTGTGGTAAGAAATGAAACAGCTTCAGTAAATAATGAAACCTCTACAGTTGAAATAGGAGAAAATAATAATACCTCTTCATTAAATAATACAAGTAGTGATATTAATGCAGATGAAAATAGTAACACTTCTAATAATAGCAATAATATTGATAATAATAGCAATAATTCTAACACTATAAATAGTAATAATAGTAGTAATAGTAATAATAGTAATAATAGTAACAATAGTAATAATAATAATAGTAATAGTAATAATAGTAATAATAATAATAGTAATAGTAATAATAGTAATAGTAATAATAGTAATAGTAATAATAGTAATAGTAATAATAATAGTAATAATAATAGTAATAATAATAGTAATAATAGTACAAACTCTAATTCTAATAATTATCCAGCAGCAGGAACAATTAATTATGAGCAAACTAATTCTCTTAATTCTGTACTTATAGAATGCGGTATGCAATTTTCAGAAGAAACTAATAATAATATAGGATGGTTACCTGCATTAGAGAATTATGCACTTAATGGGGTCTCTCCTACAAAGCATTGTTTGACTGATGAGTGGGGAAATACAAATGGAGATATAATACAAAAGACTATATATATGGAAAATAAGACATTTACTTATGATAATATTGTTCCTCTTTTTTATAGAGGAGCAGAATTTGATGCAATTGCAGCATATGATGGAGGTTTTGTTAATTATTTTGTAGCAAGAAATGATGGAAGTGGCAATTTAAATGTAACATTATATCATATGATAATTGAATAATAGAAAAGGAGGGGTGGGAGTTGATTAAACTTTCCACTAAAAAAATATGAGAAAAAAGATATTATCTTTAATTATTGGGTTAAGTATTAGTTTGTTAATGCCAATTAATATTTCAGCATATTCAAATACAACAAACTATACTTCAAGTAATTATTACGATGGCAAAGATAATGGATGGGATACGAATTATGAATATGATTGGGGGTTATATAATTGGGCAGCAGACTCTGCAAACCATAGTTTGCTAAATAGTTCTACTCCTAAAAAAGCAGAAAGTAGGTATGATTGTACTACAGAATTACGAGGAATATCAACTGAACAAAAGGGCGACGTAAGGGGATGGATGCAACATACAGCTATTTGGGCAAATAATATAGCTAATCATATAGAGAAGAATTATATTGATCCTAATGGTTATGGAAATGTAAGAATTCCTAATGAAAAGTATTATACAAATTATAGATGTGATTATTTAGCAAATAGAATATATTATTTTAGAACATTTTATCCAAGAGCTATAGTAAAATATTCTGATGCATATTCTATTGGAGGAAATGATGGCTTATTATGGACAATGGATGGATATATTCAAAGACAATTTAACCGATGGGCTATTCAGTGGTATAAAAGGTTGAAACCTAAAACTGGTTTAGGAAATAGTTATATTGTTGATAATGGTGAGAATACATATTCTAAAGATCAGGTTTTGTGGATGCAATCAGGGCAAAAGACATTTAGAACCTGGAGTTATGACTCTTACAGCGATTCATATGGTCAAAAAGCTCAATATGATGGAGGCATCAAATTATTAGAATTAGGTATATGTGGTACAGATATAAATTATATGAGTGGAGTTAATAGAGAATCTGGAAAATTTTCTAAGTTAGACACATGGAATAATAAAACTAGAAAAGAATCTAATATAATAACTGAAGGACTTTATGGTAATGATTATGAAAATATAGAGCATGAAACTTTATTGAGAAGAGCAACCAAGGGAGCTTATGTTACATTTAAAGCTACAGATGGTAGCTCATATAAATTACTATCTAATGGAGCTAATAAATGGGAAAGATGGGCAACATCTTTAGACTCATATACTTATTTGTATAATATAAGTGGATTAAAAAATTATGTACAAAGTGGAGGTCCAGGAAAAGAATTTTATGGCTTTAGATATGGTTACTCTAGAAATACTGAAATATATACACAGTTAAAAATTGATGACCAAGGTCCAGTTTGGAATAAAATTTTGGTAGATACCTCTTCAAGTGGTCAAAGTATAGAATTAAATATAGAGGGACTAAAAGATGTAAGTGGACCCTATAAGGATCAAGAAGGATGTGGGGTAGATAAAATAGAAGTAACTGTAACATCAAAGAGTGATCCAACAAAAATAAAAAAATACAACTTACCTATAAAGAATGGACAAAATGATTATTCTTGTTCAATAGATATATCAAGCGTAGGTTCAAAAGAAGGAGATATTTTTGACATAACTGTAAAAGCTATTGATAAACTTGGTAATGTATCAACAGAATCAAATGATGTGGTTGTTTTTAATTTATCTGCAAAAATTTATAATTCAACTGATACTTCAAGTAATATATTTAGAAGAGGAGAACAAGGTATATTAGAAATTAAAACATATGGTTTTGTTGAAAAAGTTGATGTTATATTTGAAACAGAATTATCATCATTAGATGATAGATTAGATAAAGTATATACATTAGAACCAAAAGTTACAGATACAATTAATCATACATTTTATATTCCTTTAGAAACTGTTGAAGATAGAGAATATAAGGTAAAAGTTGTAGCTCATAAAGGAGATAAGAGTAAGACTGTATATCCAACTTTAAATATAACAGGAAATATATTAGATGATGTACGAAGTAGAATTAGATATAAGAGAGATTAATACTCAAGGTCAGTACCAAAGAAAAGACCTTTCTAAATAAAGGAGGAAGATTATTGAGATATTTGTTATTTCTTTTAAGTACAATAATTGAATTAGAGTTAATACAATGTATATTAAAATATATTAATAACAATGAAGAAGAGGAAAAAAATAAAATATTAGTTAGTAGAAAACATAAGATTGTTATAGTTACAATAATAGGAATATCTAATTTAAGTTTAAGTATTTTAAATTATAATTCAAGTATAGAATATATATTTGCTACCATATTAATAGCATATTTAGTGTTAAGTGCATATATAGACCAGATGAAAATGATAGTATATTCTTTTCTAAATAAAGGAATATTCATAATATTTATTGTTTTTATGATAATCAATATTTATAAAGGAATGAATTTTAAAATATACTTATATAGTTTTTTATCAAGTTTACTAATAAGCTATTTCTTATTTAAAGTAAGGTGTTTTGGAGAAGGAGATGCTGAAATTATAGTTGCTATTTCTTTATTTATGGCCAACAAATATATTATTGGTTGGAATCTAAGCTATTCTATATTAAATCTTCTTTTAGCATTTTTCTTATCTGCTTTGGTAAATTTATTTACCATTTTATTTAGACGAAAAAATATTCAAAAGAAAAAAGCATTTGCCCCATATATAATGACAGCAAGTTTAATTTCAATTATTTTCATTTAAAGAATACTATTTTAATAAGACTAGATATTTTAAATAAATTAAAGTATCTAGTCTTATAATTTTTTTAAATAAAATAAATGAAAAAGGAGCAAATATAAAATAATCTCCCTCTTCATTTATTTTATTAATATTATAAAATTTATACTATTCTAAATAATGATTTTAGCTTGAAACGGATCGCTCTATATAATGAGGATGAAAAAAATTTTTCTTTTAAAATATTGAAATAAGAACTACGATATACTATAAATCCAGAGATTAGTAATAAAATTCTCATAATTACTTCTTTAAAGAAAGTAACCCCAAAAGTTATTGCTAATACATTTCCTAGTTTACATCCCCAATATATTATAGACTCTAATATATTAATGAGTATTCCATCTACATTCCAATCTCCTGCACCTGTATATTTTAATATATCAATAAATATATTACCCTGACTTACGGACAGTTTATATACAAATATTTACTTTATTCAAATTTGATAAGAATTTAAAAAAATATAATAGAAAAACCACCCTTTTCATTGTAAAATAAATCTACCAAACCAAAAACACA
>OBHU01001128.1_pt1 | contig 15024 bp, 1 predicted proteins | sample 1519071 | NCBI WGS metagenome assembly OBHU01 (sample SAMEA2452135, study PRJEB22498) | human gut metagenome
ATTCGTGTTAATACGAATCAAGCCGATAATACAATTCGTGTTAATGACGCAAGTGCCAAGAACGAAATGGACGTTGCAAACAACGCCTCAAAGAACACAATAGCAGAAAATATATCAGCAACGAATAACGCTGTAAATGCATACAAGCAGACGGGTGGCGCAATAGGCGGAAGTTCTTCAGGAGGCAGTTCAAAGCCGGCTTTATCACTGTCGGAAGTGAATGACGCAATAGCGAACGGAAATATTACGCCGGGTGTGGTAGATGCGTATAACTACTATAACCAAACGGGCTACACGATAGAAAACTTCCCAGGTTCAAGTGGAGATGATTCAGACGCAGACTACGATTCTAAAATAGATAGTGTTTATAATAGCTCATCATCAACAGTTCAAAGCTATATTCGTAACAAACTAAAACCACTTCTTCAAAGCAGAAGTATAACAGAAGATGAATTAAAAAATGATTTGTTATCCAATTCAGCAAATTACGACTTGGAAGTCGATGATATGAAGGCGATTTGTAATGCTCTTGATGTCAACTCAATGTGGGTTGATAACTACAAGAATAAAGGTGTCTTTGGTTGGGGAAAAGGAGTTACGAAAAAATAATCAAGTTATGAGAGGTGAATGATTTTGGCTATAAAAGATAAAAAGAAAATAAATCGAGTGATTTCAAATGAAGAAGCAAAGCAAACAAAAGTCAAACTACAAACAACAGACGGCAAAGAGTTTGGAGATATAAGTCTTAGCGCGTATGGTGCTATTCGTGGAGGGTATCTGTCAAGATACTCTCCGGTAGACGAAAATGAGAAAAAAGTATTGGACAAATATAAGCAATCGAAGTTTTCAAATGAAATAGGAAAAACTACTTTTGAAGAAATTCCACGACATCAAACAAAAACCGAAAACAACAAAGAGTTTAAAGGCGATTCAGACAGCATTTACAGAAAAACAAGCAAATCTACTTTTGAAACAATGCCGAAATACCAAGAGGCAAAACAAAAACATCAAAAAGAAAAAGAAGATAAACTTAATGCTGTGTATGATAAATATGGTATTGACCCGAATAATTTTTCTTATGATGATTTTTCAAAATGGGCAGAAGAACATAATTTTAACCGTATTCCACATAACGACCCTTTAGAAGCAGGTTATGACTGGCTTCCTAATGAAAAAGGCGTTAGCAAAGAAGTAAAAAAAGATAAAGAAACATTAGAGCAACTTGCATTAAATAATCAAAGAAAAAACACAGCAAAAGAAGGTGGAAATGCACCGGATACATTTATAACAAGTTTAATGGACGGTGCGACTTTGGGCGGAAGAAGTGCGATTGATAATTTAAAGTCACAAAAAAAATATAAAGAAGCAGGGCTTAATGTCAACGATTACGTAAGTGAAAAACAAGCAAATGCAAAATCATCAGAAGAACACCCAATAGCAAGTACCGTCGGAGAGTTAGCAGGTTCTACAGTTTCACTAATAGGATTAGGTGAAGCTGTTGGAGGTGCTTTGAAAGGTGTAAAGTGGTTGGCGAAAACACCTACTTGGGTTCAAGGTGCAATAAAAAACGGCATTGTTTTTGGACTACAACAAGGAACAGAAGCAACCACTGACGGAAAAAAAGCAAAAGACATAGCAAAAGAAACCGCTATAGGCGTTGTAGGAGGAGCCGTAGGCGGTGCGACAAGTTCCACTGTTGAAGATTTTGCCGAAAATATCTTGTTTAAAACGAAATTGCAACATAAATTTATACCTGAAATGATAAGAAATGGGGTTGCGGGCGCGTCATTTGCCGGTGCAGACAGTGCTGCTACATATTTTTTGCACCCTAAAGAAGAAAGACCTACAGCTAAAGACGTCGCTAAGAATATAGCTGTGACCTTTGCTTTTGCAACAATTACATCAGCTATAAATATGGGTAAAATCAAGCAATCAAGTAAAGAGGCTTTAGACGTTGTAAACGATAAGATGATGAAAGATTACGAAGGTATGATGAATTCAGCAAGTACAAACGACGTAGAAAGTGTTAAACAATTTGCTAAAAATGTTATGGATTACTCCGATTCAATGATTAAGTATCTTGACGGAGAAGGCTTTAAACTAAAAAACAATGCTCCGTCAGATACTGTTACAGAATACTTAACCGGCAAAGGAAATGCACCAGTTAAAGATACTGTATTAGAAAAAGCTCGTTTTGTTGGTGAGGACACTCGTGTAAGAAGTATGCAAGAGGACTTAAGGACTATCAAAAGCAGAGCAAAAGAATTTTACGACAGAGCTGATTCAATTCCTTATGATGTAGAAAAAATATCAAAAACATCAAATGTAGGGAATGTGGACAATATCACAAAAGAGCTTACAAACATAAATAATACAAATTCAACGCCACAAAACAAAAATTCGATACAAAATGTACCGAAAACATCAGAAGTAGAACCGATACAAACCGTTCAAGAACAAACACCTATAAGCGTCAAGACAAATGATGTTGAAGTACAAAAAACAGATAAGTTACCGAAAGAAGTTCAAGACAACGTAAGCAAAGCTGATGTTGTCGCAGAAAACAATCCGCAAGGGTATAATAAGGATTTTGTCAGACGATACGCGAATAGTTTTGTTGAGGTTGCTCAAAAGAGTGACAATTATCCGAATCGTGATTTTCTTGACAACAATATTGCTGATGAATTAACTCAAAAGATACTTACAGGGGAAAGTAAACTTGACGGTAACAGTGCTTTTGATTATGCAGTAAAACAATTCAAATTTATACTAAACCAAGCTGACGAAAGCAAGCTTAATCAAGTACAACAGTTTAATGAAAATCAAAAACAACAGAATGATGTATCAGCTTCCGAAATTAACACCGATAATTCAATTATTAATGATACAGCAGACAGCGTTAATAGCGCAGATACACCAACTACAACTGACGCTGCATTTAACGACACACAAGAAAACGGTGTACAGCCGTCTGTAAATCGAGTTACAGATGAAGTACATAATGCAATGAATAAAGTCGGCTTAAATGTATCTGAAAATGCAACAGGTATACAAGAGGCAAATACAAGATTTATGTCAAGCAATGATAATCTTTTCGACAAAAATTATGTAAGTAACTATGCGAATGACTTTGTGCAAGCTATGTCAGAGAAAAACGGACGTAGTTATACTACTTTATCACAAGAAACAGATAACCTTGCCGACGAACTTGTAAATAAAATTCTTACCGGAAACAGTGTACTTGACGGAAACAGAGAATTTCAAACTGTAGTCAGAAATTTTAAAGATGTTTTAAGAGAGGGAATAAAGAAAAACACCAATCTACATAACAATGTATATGGCGCAAACGAAGTTTTAAATGCACAAGTGCAAGACGTGGAAAACGGCGATTATTCTTCACTTAATATAAGTGAAAATGCAAATAACAATATAAAATTTGCTCCGGTAAGTGAAAATGGACAAAATGTAGGTTATGTTATAGAACAAGGCATTGACTATACGAACCAACTAAGTGAAACGTCGTTTGCAGTAAAACAGAAAAATGGAGAATACGAAACAAAACAAGGAGTTACATACGGTCGTTTTGGCACGCACCAAAGTTCAAACGGTAGTTATATTGTATCGTATTTGCCGACGGGCAACGCAACAGCAATATTCCCTAATCAAGACACTGCTATTGAATTTATGAAGCAAGTCGAAAATGAAACAAGTGGATATTCGATTTATTTGCATAACGACAATGATGGGATAACAAAGACAGGGGGCGAAATATCACAATTTATAAACGCATTAAATACAATAAAGAGTAATTTGCAAGTTAAAGAAAATTCTGCTAAAGAAATGGTCAGTGCCAATCCCCTTGCAGCGCCGGTGGAAAATGCAACTCAAAAAGACAATTCCACAATAGAAATACCTAAATCCGATATCAAAACAAATGAAACACTTCCTGTAGGTCAATTACTTGAAGATTACAATGATACTGTGGATAATATTCTTTCTGTATCTGATGAAACAGCAAAAGAACTCGCAGATAATAGAGTTGCGGTCGAGATATTAAAAAATACCCCTAACGTCATTCTTGACAATGTTAAAGGTGCAAGAGATCTGAAAGTGATAATCAATTATACCAAGTTATATCTTGCAGTTAGAAAAAACGGTGTTTTTGAGGGACATTATCACAATTTAGGTGCGGAAATCGCAAAAAAATTACCTGATTTTCTACAAAATCCCGACGCAATTATACAGCTTGCAAATGGTAAACTAAACTTGTTCACAACAGTCAAAACAAAAAAAGGAAATAATGGCATAATATCCGTTGAGCTTAACAGTACGAAAGATATTGGTGGCAAATACAAAGATTACAATGTTGTTGTAACAATGTTCAGTTCCAATGATAACTATACTAAAAACTTAATTTCCGGTGAAGGTGTAAACATAAAATACAAAAAAGAGGATTTATCGCAAGTGAATCCCCAACTGTATAAGTGGTTGGCAATTATTAACGATAAATCCTCTACTAACAATATTGTATCACAAGATAGTGATGTTGTCAATAGTAGTATACGTCGAGATACAGAAAATGATACATTAAATTTGAAAGATAAATGTAACCTCACACAAACAAAGCATACCAAAACAGGCGAGGATTTATGGATTATAGGCTTAAAAGAGAGAATTTCAGCAGATGAATATAAAAAGCTAAATGCAAAAGTAAAAGCAGTAGGCGGCTATTATTCAAGATACGCAAAAACACCCGACGGCAAACCGATACCGGGTTTTATTTTTAAAAGTGAACCAACAGAAGAAGTTTTTGATGTGTTTAATGATTTCTTTGGAACCACAGGCACTTTAAAAGAAACAGATGATGTACAAGCAGATGAAAATATCAAAGATAGTCAATCAACAAATAATAATACAGAAAGTGACGAAGAAAACGTTTCAGAAAACAATAAAACTGTATTGAACAGCCAATCCGAAAATGATACAATAAAAGAAATACCTGACTTGGAAATCGGCGATGTAATCGAGTATGATGGCAGGCAATGGAAAGTTACACAAACAGGCTTAAATATGAGTTTTGAAAATCTTGATAAGAGTGACAACAAACAGACATTCTCACATATCGGCGGTATAGAAAACTTTAAGCAAACACACGATTACAAAGTGGTTTCAAAAGTAGATAATCAAAAAAACGGAGGTAAAGAAAATGGCATATCGCAACAAGGAGTATTGGACGGAAAAAGTAGAAATGATGATAGAGGACTACGCACCCGAACTGACGGAACTAATGAAGAAAGTGGAATTGACGGAGTTCATACGTCACATAGCGACGATAGCAACAACGGACTACGACAATCAGTTGGAAACGAAAGAAACAGACCCGATGTCAGAGATGATAGCGAGGGAATATACGGAGGAACTGATAAAAGAGAAACTACATCAGAAACTGAAGGAGTATCAGACGGAGGACGACGAGGACGAGGAACAGTACACAATGGAGGAATTGATGTTGTTCAAGGAATGGGTGGACAGCCTGGACAATTAAAAGACAACACCGATGATACACCCGATGTTATAGAAACAGGCGCAAAAACCGTCAAAAAAGAAAAGTTACCGTCTAATAAGAATAATTTTGTTATAAGCGATGATTTTGCTGAAAAATACGATACTACTCCACCGAGTGCAAAAGATAACCTTGACGCAATAGAGTTACTTTTGAAGTTGGAAGAAGAAGGACGAGAAGCAACAAACGAAGAAAAAGAAATACTCGCAAAATACAAGGGGTGGGGTGGAATAGATACAAGACGTCTGCCGTATGAACAATATTCAAGATTTAACAGATATTTTGACGGTGTGCAACGAAAAAATGTACAAGATTCGATGAATAACGCATTTTTTACACCTACAAAAGTTGTTGATGCAATGTATAACGGTCTTAAAAGATTAGGTTTTAAAGGTGGAAACGTTCTCGAAACTTCAATGGGTATAGGTAATTTCTTTGGTAGAATGCCTGTCGCAATGACTGCAAAATCAGCACTTACAGGTGTGGAACTCGAAACATACACTGCAAGAATTGCACAATATCTATATCCTGGAGCAACTGTAATTAATAAACCGTTTCAAGATATAGCATTTAAAAACAATTCATATGATTTAGTAATCGGTAACGTACCTTTCGGTCAAAACAAGATTTCATATGATAAAAAGAAATATTCAATGCACAATTATTTTATCATATCATCTTTGGACAAAGTGCGTGAGGGTGGCATTGTAGCTGTTATTACAAGTTCAGGTACATTAGACAGTTATGGAATAGACGCAAGAAAAGCTATTATGGATAGAGCTGACGTTGTCGCTTGCTATAAACTGCCGGAAGGTGTATTTTCACGAAGTGCAAATACCGGTGTACAATCTGATTTGTTAATTCTTCAGAAGCGCGCAAGTGGTCAGCGACCGAGTGACGACAGTATTTTGAATGTTACCACGACCGATGATGGATTGAGAATTAACGAGTATTTCAAAAAGCACTCGGAAAATATTTTAGGCGCTCTCGCGAAAGGAACTAATGCGTGGGGCGAAATTACAACAGTAATCGGTGATGGTAACTTCTACGAAAAACTAAACGACGCAATGTCAAAATTGCCGAAAGGACTAATGAATGGCAAAAGTGAGTTAAAGAAAGTTGAAACACTTGTTTCGTGGTCTGAAAAGCCTAAATTTTTTGAAAAAGGCGGACGCATTTATGAAGACGACGGAGCAGGAACAGCAACTGCTTTAAAGGGAGCAAAAGAAAATGCAGCACGCGACTATATTGCAGTAAGGGACGTTTATAAAGAACTTCTTGAAGCTTACGAAAAAGAATTGCCGGATGATGATATTGAAATATTAAGAAAAAAATTATCAGAAGTATATGATAATTTTTATAAAAAACACGGTCCGATTACAGGTGACGGAAAGAAAAAAATAGGTAAAAAGAAAAGCACGAACAATAGTTTTTTGAAAGCTGATTCAGATTTCTATTTAGTAGGCGGTTTGGAAAGATACGACAAAGCAAAAAAAGAATTTGCAAAATCGGTATTGTTTGAAAAAGATACGTTACGCAAGAAAAAAATTACTAAAGTGGATACTGCGTCTGACGCACTTGTAGTATCTATAAACGAAACAGGCAAAGTCGATTTTAAACATATGCAAGAATTGACGGGCAAAACCGAAAAACAGATTGCTGATGAATTAAAGGGTGAAATTGTGCTTACACCTCAAGGCGATTATGTTCTTACTGATATATATTTGTCGGGCAACATCTACGAAAAGTTAGACGAAGTAAAAGGTAAGCCCGACTTTGAAGAACAAGAAAAAATGCTTGAGCAAGTCTTACCAAAACCTAAAAATGCCTCTGAAATAATTGTTAAACTCGGTGCAAACTATATCGACCCGAAATATATAGAAAGTTTTGCACTTGATACTTTGGGTCAACGCTTGAATATAGAAAAAGATTCAAGCGGAAAATGGAAGATTGATGGAGCAGGACAAAGACGATATGGCGAAATCGTGAACACAAAATATGGTTGCAAGGCTTTTAATGCGGTACAACTTCTTGAAAAGGTGTTAAATGACGGCGAAATATTGGCTAAAACGAAATCTGTTGTTGACGGTAAAGAAGTTGTTACTATAGATACAAAAATGACAGAAGTCGCAAAGCAAAAAGCTGAAGATATAAAAAACGTTTTCAATTCCTGGATATTCCGTGACAGCAAAAGAAGAAATGTTATTGTAGACAAGTATAACCGAATGTACAATAATTACAGACCTCTTAATTACAAGAATATAGCTGAAAAGTTATCCTTTGATTCAATGAGCGAAGAATTAAAAGAAAAGCTATATCCACATCAAAAGAACGGTATTGCACGCTTTTTGTTTGGCGGAAATACTCTTTTTGCACACGGTGTAGGAACAGGTAAAACATTTGAAATGATTGCTTCGGTTATGGAAGCTAAGCGAATGGGTATCATAAATAAAACTGCAATGGTTGTTCCAAACAACAAAGTAGTCGATTTCAGAAACGATATAGCAGAAGCTTATCCGACAGCAAAAGTGCTTGTGATAGATACAGCAAAAGCCAAAAGACAATCTATGCTTGGATTGGTTAATTCAAATGATTGGGATATAGTCCTTATTGCAAGAACTACATTCACTAAAATACCGGTAAGTAAGCAACTGGAAGCAAATTTTATTTCTCAACAACTTGAAGAATGCAATATACAAATCGCAGAAGCTGAAAGTAACAGAGATGGTTCTACAAGAGCATATAAAAATCTGATAAAAAAGAGAAATAACCTTGAAGATAGATTAAAAAATCTAAATGCAGATACAAAACGTGATGAAAACGGTATTGAATTTGAAAAGCTTGGTTTTGACGCTATTTGTGTAGATGAAGCACATAACTATAAAAGTATTACAACACCTACATCGCTTAGTATTAAAGGTTTAGCAAATAGCAGTAGTGCACAACAAGCTAACGATATGCTGATGAAGTTAGACTATTTGCGTTCGATAAACGGAAAAATTGTGTTTGGAACAGGTACACCTATAACAAATACTGTATCAGAAATATACAATATGATGCGAATGGTACGACCGGATATATTAGAAGAAGCAGGAATACATTCACTTGATGAATGGGTTAATACATTTGCTAAAATTGAAAACACAGTAGAATTAGGAATTGATGGGCAGATTAAACCGAAATCAACACAAGTAATACGCAGTTTTGTAAATGCGTCTGAAATGATAGGACTGTTTCGACAATTCGCAGACATAGTTTTTACAGAAGATGTTGTAAAGGATTTGCCTAAAGCGAAGTATGTAGACATAAAAATCGAAGGAACTCCGGAGCATAAGCAAATACAACAACAAATTACAGATACTTTAGCTAATACTAACAAGAAAGAAATGCTAAAAGTATATGCTCGTCTAATGGCGATGGCAGATATGGCGTCTGTTGATACAAGAATGCTTTCAGGCGCTGAAACAGACGTAAATATGTATAAAGATTACTCTGTTGATGAACTTGAACACGAAAATAGTAAAATTAACACTATGTGTAAACAAGTTCTCAATGAGTACAAAAATTCTAATAACATAAAAGGCACTCAAATCATATTTTGCGATAAAGGTGCAGGTTCTGGCGAAGTATATTCTTTTAATTTGCATAAGGATATTAAAAATAAACTGATTGAAAGAGGTGTACCGGAAGAAGAAATTGTTATAATAAGCAACCAAAAAGACGCACAGCTTGAAGAGCTATACGAAAAAGTAAATAACGGCGACGTTCGTGTATTAATTGGAACTTGTCAGAAGATGGCTGAGGGACTTAACGTTCAAAAACGTGTTGTAGCAATACATCACCCCACAGTTACATATAAACCGTCAGATTGGGAACAAAGTAATGCTCGTGGTGTTCGTTCGGGAAATATCAACAAAGAAGTACGCATTTACAGATACCTACAAGAAAACACTTTCGACAGTCATAAGTGGCAAGCGCAGGACCGCAAAGGCGAAATGATAAGAGCCGCTTTGCGAGGCGACGCAATTTCAGAAATGGAAGATGTCGGAGCAAGCGACGACGGTGGTGAATCAATAGACGCCGCAACAGCTATGGCTATAACATCAGGCAATCCACTTGTAAAAGAAAAGATAGATATAGACAAAGAAGTGTCAAGACTTAAAACACTGGAACAAGGCTATTTGAATGAAATTTATCACTATCAAGATGTCGTTGCAAAAAATCCACACTTGATAGAGGAGTACACTGACCGAGAAAAAGGCTTGAAAAATGATATTGCTTTAAGAGATAAATATAATGAGAATGAAATAATCATTAAAGATAAGTGTTATGAAAAACAAAAAGACGCAAACAAAGCGCTTTCAGAAGCTATAAAGTCTGCTCCGAAGAACGGCAAATATAATGCAATCGGCTCATATAACGGCTTTAAAATTAAGTTTAAAGGCAATACAGGCGGTATGGATTACTCACTTGTAATTCAAGGTGAAAACACCTACACAGTCGAGTATGCTGGCGGTGCAAATAATATTGCAAGAATAGCAGGTGTTCTAAAGAGGCTTGATTCGGATTTAAGCAATACACAAAATAGTATTACTAAGTTTAAAAGCGATTTGGAATTTGCAAAGCAGGAAGCAAATAAGCCTTTTGAAAAAGAAACAGAGCTAAAAGAAGCTCTTGCCAAGCAGAAAGATATAACATACAAGTATGAGCATTATAATGAAGCATCTGCAAATCAAAAAGCAGAGAACACGAGTGAAACAAGTGAGAAAATAGTAAACAAGACTGATACGAGTAGTGATATTCAGTATTCTAAGCAAGCTAATACTGTTGATACTTGGACGTCTAACGAACTGCAGAACAGCAAAAAACGAAAGAATAAGAAATTAGGTGATATTGTTTCGTATATTTCAAAAGAGTTCAATATACCTATTTCAAAAGGCAATTTGTCACTGACAAGAGCTAAAGGCGAGTTTAAGAAACTTCCGAAAGCTGTAAGACTTCGTATAGCAAATGACTTGCCGACAGCTACTCACGAATTAGGACATTTGCTTGATGATGAATATGATTTTACTTCATCAGCTAATATTGATGAGATAATCGAGTTTGCGCAACGAAAAAGTCCAACATTGATGAAGCAATATAAAAAAAACGAAGTACCGGACGAGGCAGTGGCTGAATTTGTGAGAGAGTTTGTTAAAGACCCACAAAGTACAATAAAGGAAGTACCGAAATTTTCGAAAGAATTTATTGAGACCCTTTCTCCAAAGGACGCTCAAGCTTTGAAAACATTATCGGAATATTCACAGCAATATTATAATTCGGACTTTATGGACAAAGTAGACGCGGCAATGACCAGCAACAAGGAGATAAAAAAGAAAAACAAACCAACAGCAAGTGAAATATCGAAAGAAATATACACCAAGTTGGTTGATAGCTTTGCACCTATCAAAGAAGCTACTGATTATGTTAAAGAGGTAAAAGGAACTCTCAGCGGAAAAAAGGACGCATATATTTTAGCTATAAATTCTAAAAATGTAGACGCCACTATGTCTACTATATTTAAAGAAGGAATGGTTGACCCGAACGGCAATTTGACAGGCGGAAAAGGGTTGATAGATTGCATTAAAGATATATCACACAAAGATATAGATTTATTCGATAAATATTTAGTATTAAAGCACTCTTTGGAATGGATTGAACCACAAGAAGGTGCAAAACTAAAACGAGTATTTAGCGATGATACTTTGCAGAATTCTGAACGAATAAAAAGAGAAATAGCAAATCTTGAAAACAATCACCCTGAATTTAAAGAAGCGTCGGAAAATCTGTACAAGTTCCAACAAGATATGTTAAAATATTGGGTAGTATCTATGGGCGGTATGGATGCTATTACATACAACAAACTACAAAAAATGTACCCACATTACGTGCCGTTTATGCGTGACACCGGTAGGAACAGAACAGGATTTAAAAGTGGTTTTGCAAATCAGCAAAGTCCTGTAAAAACTGCGAAAGGTAGTGGTGCTACAATCATATCCCCACTTGAAAGTATTATAAAAAATGTAGAAAAGCAAGTGAAGTTCGGAACAAGAAACAGAGTTATGGCGGTATTGGGCATGTATGCGGACAATGTACCGGGGTTTGCTAATTTTATAGAACCTGTGCCACCAGACCAAGTAAAGAATATAATCAACATTGAAAAGTTGTCTGATGAATTCTTAGGCAGAATGTCAGAAAGTCTTGACGAAAACGATTTGTTTAACTTAACAGAGGCTTTTGAAGACGTATTCGGCACACAAGTTGAAAGTTATACACCTGTAGTTATACCTGGAAAGCAAATAGTTACATATTTGAATAAAGGCAAGCACAAATATTATCAGGTACACGATAAGGCACTGTTTAATGCTATAACAAATTTAACACCGATCCAAACAGGAAAAATAATGAATTTTGCAGGAAGAACTTTAGGCATAACAAACGCACTGATAACGCAACTAAATCCGGTTTTTGCTACCACGAACGCAATACGAGATTATGATACTGCAATGAAAAATTCAAAAGCATATAATAATCCTATTACTTTTACAGGGGCATATATGTCAGCTTTATGGGACGTTATAAGAAACAGTGACAACTATAAACAATATAAAGCTGCAGGTGGCGGACATATGTCAATGTTCAGCGATAATATTGATGTACTGAAAAAGACTTTGCGCGAGGTGAACTCAAAAGACGCAGGACTTGCAAGGCGTTTGGCACAAGCAATATTCTTACACCCAATAGAATGCGTTACAAAAATCAACGAAATTACCGAAGCTATTCCGCGACTGGCTGAATTTAAAGGTATGAAGAAAAAGGGAGCCGATAATCAACAAGCTATTTATGCCGCGTCTGATATAACCGTCAACTTCAATAGAAGCGGTGAGGTCGGCAGAAAACTAAATAAAATATTTAGATTTTCGAATGCGACTGTTCAAGGTATGGATAAACAAGCTCGTATATTCACAAGTGGTGGTAAAAAAGAGATTGCAAAGCATATGCTTAGGTACCTAATCAGTGCAATTTTAACTACTGCACTATTGGAATTTTGGAACAGGACGTCAGATGAAGATGGTTGGGAAGAATTATCTCAGTATCAAAAAAATAATTTTTACTGCATATCTATAGGTAACGGAAAATTTATAAAAATACCTAAAGCAAGAGAAGCGGCAATACTAAACACAACAGCAGAAAGAGCTGCCGATTACGCTTTTGGTGACAAAGAAGCATTTTATCAATTTGGGCAATACATCGGTGATACAACATTACCTGCGTGGTTGCCTGTTACCGGTATTGCAGAAGGAGGAATTGAAGAAGGTGTACATCAAGCTGCAGGAGGTACAATATTAGGCGGAATTGTTGATAATATGGTTAATAAAGACTTTAAAGGTACGCCGATAGTAAGTTCGGCACTTGAGGACGAGCCAAACAAGGAGCAATACAACCAAAAAACTTCTTTATTGGCAAAGTCAATAGGTCAGACATTTAACTGGTCGCCGATGAAAATAGACCACTTAATTGATAATTATACCGGTATTATCGGTAAGCTCAATAGGTCGGTTACTGCTGACGGCTTCAATCCGTCTAACCTATACGGAACGTCTTTCAGCGCGGATAGTGCATATTCAACAGACGTATTTAATAAGGTATACGAAAGACGAGATAAAATGTTTAAGAAATATCAAAATAATCCTACACCACAAAATGCTTGTATGTACGAGAAATATGCAAGTAAGGCTACATATATAACGCAAGCCAACAAAGAAAAAAGAGATTATCTGAGAGCGAGCAAAGAAAAGGCCAGACAAGAGCTTATAGCAGACGTCAGAAATATTAATTCGGGAATAACAGATACAGACAAGAGTATCGTTGGTTTATTTAATAGTAAGCAAATGACGACTGATGATGGATATATGAGCAGTTTACCACAATCAAAAATAACTATGACGGTGGATAAACAGTCTTACATTTGGGAAATGACATATACAGAATACAAAAAGTATTACGAGGACTATCAAAAAGTGCTTGAAGCAAACCGAAAAAAACTTATAAATACATCCAAATATCAAGGGGCGTCTGATAACGAAAAGACAGAAATGTTAAAACAGTTGGGCAGTGATGTTTTGAAAGCGATTAAAGACCAGTACAAAGAGAAGAACCAGTCAAAGTTCAAAAAAGACGAATAAAAAATAAGCTACCGGCGTTAAGTCGGTAGCTTATTTTAATTGTATCACACTCTATTTTGCGTAATTTTTGACTAAAATCTGACTAACTTTTGACTAACTGACTAACAAAAAAGTATAACATTTTATCACTTTTTATCACTTTTTATCACGTTGATTTTCTTCTCACAAGCACTAAAAAACCGCATAAACGCTTAATTTCAAGCATTTATACGGTTTGTGATGAGTTGGTACGCCCGGAGGGATTCGAACCCACGACCTAACGGTTCGTAGCCGTTCACTCTATCCAACTGAGCTACGGACGCATATCTGTTTAAGCTACGCATAATATATTACCATAAAGGTGAGGGTATTGTCAAGAACTTTTTTGTAAAAAAAGAAAAAAATTTGATTTATCTATCATATAGTATGAAATTTTTAACCGACAAATTTTGCATTGTTACATTGATATTAAAGGTATATTATTTTTATAAATTAACCCTTTAAAAATTTTTTGAAATGTGCTATAATGATAAGACTGTAACAGAATTATAGATATTTCGTATTATAATCATATGAGAATTATATTATAATGCGAGGTGTTTAAAGTGGGCAAACTTGTTATAGACGGCGGAAATAAGATAAGCGGTGAAATCGGTGTACAAGGTGCGAAAAATGCCGTACTGCCGATACTTGCAGCCACGGTTATGGCTGACGGAGTATGTACTTTGAAAAACTGTCCATATCTTCGTGATGTAGATAAAACAGATTTGGTGCTTGAAAGATTGGGCTGCAGAGTACATAGGGCAGGCAATACCGTAACGGTTGATACAAGAGGTATGTGTGACTGTAAAATATGTGAAGATTTAATGCGTGAGATGCGTTCTTCAATCATATTTTTGGGAGCGATAATTTCAAGGTGCAAAAAAGCGGTTGTAAGTATGCCTGGCGGTTGTCCGATTGGTTTAAGGCCGATTGATTTGCATTTAAAGGCTTTGCGTGAACTCGGTGTCGATATTCAGGAAGAACACGGCTATATAAAATGCAGTACTGATAAGATTGTCGGCGGAAACATACATCTTGATTTTCCAAGCGTCGGAGCAACCGAAAATGCTATGCTTGCCGCAGTTTGTGCGGAGGGTTTTACAACTATTACAAATGCGGCGCGTGAACCGGAGATTGTTGATTTGGGTAACTTCCTGAATTGTATGGGTGCAAAAGTCCGCGGTATGGGCGGCAGTGTAATAAAAATAGAGGGAG
>OBHU01001135.1_pt1 | contig 14901 bp, 15 predicted proteins | sample 1519071 | NCBI WGS metagenome assembly OBHU01 (sample SAMEA2452135, study PRJEB22498) | human gut metagenome
GAACGCTAGCCTGTCACGCTAGAGGTCGACGGTTCGAGCCCGTTCCGGGTCGCCATTTTTGCTGATATGGCTCAGGTGGTAGAGCACATCCTTGGTAAGGATGAGGTCACCGGTTCAAGTCCGGTTATCAGCTCCAAGGACAGAGATGCTTACCACCTCTGTCTTTTTTTATTTATAGGTAAGCGTAAAACTTGAACCGGTGACACGAGGCTCCAAATTCTGCGAACAAAGAGAGCAAAGAATTTGGAAAAAAACAGTCCGGGGGACTGTTTTGCAGCGAGTGGGTTCTTTTCAAGTCCGGTTATCAGCTGCGTCGAAAGAAACTTCGTGTTTGAATGAATTTTTTGCAAAATTCATAAAAAACACTGCGTTCCTTTCTCCTTTCCCCAAAAAGCTACGCTTTTCGGGGGCCCCGATGAGAGATGCTTACCACCTCTGTCTTTTTTTATTTATAGGTAAGCGTAAAACTTGAACCGGTGACACGAGGCTCCAAATTCTGCGAACAAAGAGAGCAAAGAATTTGGAAAAAAACAGTCCGGGGGACTGTTTTGCAGCGAGTGGGTTCTTTTCAAGTCCGGTTATCAGCTGCGTCGAAAGAAACTTCGTGTTTGAATGAATTTTTTGCAAAATTCATAAAAAACACTGCGTTCCTTTCTCCTTTCCCCAAAAAGCTACGCTTTTCGGGGCCCCCGATAAGAGATGCTTACCACCTCTGTTTTTTATATTCAAAATCTTGAGACTCGCCGAGTCTCTTTTTTATTTTAATTTGTGGTGTTGTTATGTTAAAAGATTTACATATTCATATTGAAAGAGGACCTTACACTTTAGAATGGATTGAAAAGTTCATTTCAAAAGCTCAGCAAATGGAACTTGATGAAATTTGCCTGCTTGAACATTCAATTAGATTTAAAGATTTTCATCCCACTTTTAAAGAAGCAAGAAATTATAATAATTACCAAAGAAGGTGGTTTGACGAAAAAGCCAAAACTGCACATACGCTTGATGAATTCAAAGAACTTGCAAGCAAAGTGCGCTTAAAAAACTATCCTGTAAAGGTTAGCTTCGGGCTTGAAGTCTGCTGGTTTGAGCAACATTCAAATTTAATAAGTGAACTCGTAAGCGACGGCTTTTTTGATTATCTTTTAGGATCAGTTCATTGGGTTGATAATTGGACTTTTAACCAGCGAAAGTATCAGTGGCTCGGGCGTGATACAGATGAAATTTATACTCGCTATTTTGAACTTGAAAACTCACTTGTTCAAAGTGATATATTTGATATTATAGCACATCCCGATTTAATAACCTGCCACAATATTTATCCTTCCTTTGATTTGTGCGATGAGTATGACGGATTGTGCAAAAATATAAAAAAACATAATATGTGCCTAGAAATGAATACATCAAAAGGATTGGGAGTTAATAAAGAATTTCTTGACTTTGCGGTTAAAAACAGCGTTAAATTTTCAACCGGTTCTGATGCACACAGGGTTGAAGATGTCGGCAGAAAAATAAAGGAAGCAGATATGCTTATATCCCGTAGCTTGAAGTAATGGGGTCTTTAAAAAGCGGAATAATCGGCGGCGCAAAGGTGAACAAAATAAATATTGTACCGCAAACAGCAAACAATATAATTGAAATGATATTTGCACTTACGCTTTGTAATTTATCACTTTTAATAACGGTATAATCTACTGCAAATGCGCAAAATACGCCGATAAAAAATGATGCAATGTTTAATAAATCAATATTTTTTCCGATTATCCCTGTGTAAGTATAGAAAAATGAAAGTGTTATTCCCATTCCTACAAAAACACCGATAAATTTTGCCGGGAAAATATTTTTTGATTTATGCATTATAAAATATTGAGCGACCGTCCATATTAAATAAGGAAAGAAAATCAATTTTAAATGTTCCCACGGACTTTCGTTAATGGGGCAAAATAAGCCAACAACAGTATTGTTACCGCTCCATTCAAAAACGAAATGTGCAAGCGTACCTATAACGCTTACAAACACAAAACCAATAATGTCAAGCTTTAATAATGTTTTACTCATTTTATCACCTATAATATTGTATGTGGTAAATTACTCTATTATAAATTGAAATATTTGCTTGACATTTTGTTTAACTTATGATAAAGTATAACACGCACGAGATGTGCATAAAACTTGACAGGTTCAACCCGTCAACTTGCAGAAGTACTCAAGTTGGTGACGAGGCGCCCCTGCTAAGGGCGTAGGTCGGGTAACCGGCGCGAGAGTTCGAGTCTCTCCTTCTGCGCCAAAAAAGAGGTATCGTTTTCGATGCCTCTTTTTTGATGCAAAGAACAGAGAGTCGAACAAGGCAATTCGAAGAATAGTAACAGTCCTGTGGACTGTTACGGTGCCTGCGTGCGTGCCGAAGAAAGCTTTAGCTTTCAATGGGCGAGTCTCTCCTTCTGCGCCAAAAAAGGAAGTATCATTTTTGATACTTCCTTTTTTGATGCGAAGAACAGAGAGTCGAACAAGGCAATTTCGTCAAAAGAAATTTCGTGTTTGAATGAATTTTTTCAAAATTCATATTAAACACTACATTCCTTTTTCCTCTCCACAAAAAGTTGACACTTTTTGTGGGAACTTTTGATTTTGCACCATGGTGTGAACAAAACTGATGATAAAATGCTCTACAACTCGGTAACATCTTGAAAGTTGAAAAAACATAATGTAAAATAGTATTGCACACGATGAGAAATAAAAGAGTATTTTGAGGTAGGGAAGTCCCGAATAAAAGACAGATTGATTTTTCAATCTGTCTTTTGTTTTGCCTAAATATTTCGCTTGAAATGAGTATATATTATATAGTATAATAAAAAACGGTGATGTTTTATGAAACAGTTTTTAGAAGTAGGAAAATTAAATAATACACACGGTATCAAAGGTGAGTTGAAAATGCAACTTTGGTGTGATGATATTGAATTTTTGAAACAGTTTAAAACTTTGTATTTTGATGATAAGGGGCAAAACAGTGTTGAAATTACATCTGTAAGATCCCAAAAAAATCTTGCAATAATAAAGCTTAAAGGTATTGATTCAATCGAGCAGGCGGAAACCGTAAAAGGTAAAATTCTTTATTGTAACCGTGACGATGCTTCTATTGATGAAGATGCTAATTATATTGCAGACCTTATCGGCTGTTATGTGGTGGATATAGATACCGAAGAAGAGTACGGAAAGGTTGTTGATGTGCTTAACTACGGTTCGTGTGATATTTATGATACAGAATCTTTGGGAAAGCATATTCTTATCCCTGCAACACCCGATATAGTTAAGGAAATAAATACGGAATATCAGGTTATTAAGATTAAGGCAATGAAAGGGCTTTTTGATGAGAATTGATATAATGACGCTTTTTCCCGATATGTGCAATGCTGTTTTGAGCGAATCAATAATAGGCAGAGCGCGCCAAGGAGGAAAAGTTGAAATAAATTGTGTTGATATTAGGAACTATACGCTTGATAAGCACAGGCGTGTTGACGATAAACCGTATGGCGGCGGAATGGGAATGATAATGGCACCGCAGCCTATTTTTGATTGCTATAAAGCAATAAGTGAAAATATAGGCGAAAAGCCGCATTTGATATATCTTACACCACAGGGCAAAACACTTACTCAACAAAGAGTAAAGGAACTTTCAAAGCTTGATAATCTTGTGCTTTTGTGCGGGCATTATGAGGGTATTGATGAAAGAGTTATTGAAGAACTTAAACCTGAAGAAATTTCAGTCGGAGATTATGTGTTGACCGGCGGTGAACTTCCTGCTTTGATTGTGGCTGATTCGGTAGCAAGAATGTTGCCGGGTGTTTTAAGTGATGATGAATGCTTTGAAGAAGAAAGCCATTTTAATTCACTTCTTGAATATCCGCAGTATACACATCCGTCAAGCTGGAACGGCAGAGAAGTGCCGGATGTACTTCTATCAGGTCATCATGCAAAGGTTGATGAATGGCGCAGGCATAAATCACTTGAGCGTACATATAGGCGCAGGCCTGATATGCTTGAAAATGCCGAACTTGATAAAAAAGACAGAGAATTTTTGTCGAAACTTGAAAAAGAATAAAAAAATATGTGAAATATGCACAAATACCACTGAAAATTTTTATTTGAAATTAACAAGTCAAACGAAGTTACGGTATTATTGTTGACCGAATTTAATTTGGTGGTATAATAGTAATAAGAAAACAAAAACACTTATATTAACCACAATATATTGTACATTTAATGAGAGGTTTTAATTATGTTCGTTAAAGATGTTAAGGTAGAAAACCAGGTTGGTCTTCATGCTCGTCCGGCAACTTTCTTTATTCAAAAGGCAAACGAGTTCAAATCATCAATTTGGGTAGAAAAGGAAGAAAGAAGAGTTAATGCAAAGAGCCTTTTAGGCGTTCTTTCACTTGGTATTATGGGCGGAACTGATATTCGTATCATTGCCGACGGTTCAGATGAAGAAGCTGCTGTTGAAGGTCTTGTATCTCTCGTAAAGTCAGGTTTTACAGAATAATTATTGTTTTAAAAATCAAAGAAAAAGGCATTGCTTCGGCAATGCCTTTATTTTTTAGTATAAATATGTTATACTTATGAAAACTTATTAGGCAGGTGATTTAATGACTGAAAAGCAATTGCGCAAAAAAGCTATGGCGTTGCCGCTTCATCCCGGTGTGTATATAATGAAAAATAAAGATAAAAAAATCATATATATCGGCAAGGCAAAAAAACTTAAAAACCGCGTTTCTCAATACTTTGGCAGTCATTCCAATCATTCGCTTAAAGTCATCAGAATGGTTGAAAATGTTGATGATTTTGATTACATTCTTTGTGACAGTGAGTTTGAAGCGCTTGTACTTGAATGTTCTCTTATTAAACAGCACCAGCCTAAATATAATATTTTGCTTAAAGATGATAAGGGCTATAATTATATCAAAATTACTAAAGAACAGTATCCTAAAATCAGGGAATGTAAGCAAATGGCAGATGACAACTCGCAGTATATCGGCCCATATACTTCTAATTTTTCTGTTAAGCAGGCGGTTGATGAAACTTTGCGTATTTTTAAACTTCCGCGCTGTAATAAAAAATTTCCGAAAGATTATAAAAAAAGCCGCCCGTGTTTAAATGGGTTTATGGGGATTTGCAGTGCGCCTTGTGCAGGCAAAATATCGCTTGAAGAATACAGAAAAAATATTGACGAAGCAATCGCATTTCTTAAAGGCGGAAGTGTAAAAGCCGTGAAAGAAATGGAAGCAAAAATGCTTGAATGTTCCGAAAATCTTCAATTTGAAGAAGCCGCAAAGCTTAGGGACAGAATAAAAGCTATTAAAAATCTTGAAGAAAAGCAAAAAGTGGTTTCAATCAATGTACCTGAAGAGGATGTTTTTGCACTTGTAAACGGTAAGAAAAAAGCTTGCTTTGAAGTTATAAGATTTGAACACGGAAAACTTACGGATACGGAATTTTGGCTTATTGATTCTGTTGATGATTTGCCGCAGGCAAGATTTGAACTTATCGAACGATATTATTCAATGCGTGACAGGGTTGCATCTCGTATTGCGATTGACGGTGAAGTTGAAGATGAAGAACTTTTAAAAGAATTTCTTGAAAACAAAAAGCAGAAAAAAGTTGAATTCATTCATCCGCAAAAGGGCGAGCATTTGTCAATTGTGAATATGTGTATATCAAATGCAAATGAGCATTTGGCGCAGCAGCAGGGTAGACTCGGCAGGGAAATTGCAACTCTTGAAGAACTTAAAAATCTTCTCGGACTTGATAAAATGCCTGAATATATTGAATCTTATGATATTTCGCATACTTTTGGTGCGGATAATGTGGCAGGTATGGTTGTTTTCCATAACGGCAGACCGATGAAAAGTGCTTATAAAAGATTTGCTATTAAAGGCTTTGACGGGCAGAATGATGTCGGCTCAATGCAGGAAGTTTTAACGCGCAGGTTTAATCATTATTATAATGATGAAGACGGAAGTACATTTAAAATTTTGCCTGATTTGATTTTGCTTGACGGCGGTGAACCACAGGTTAGGGCAGTATTGCCTGTTGTTGCATCAATGGGACTTAATGTACCGGTTTTCGGTATGGTTAAGGACAGCAAGCATAGAACGCGCGCTATTGAAGTGGGTAATGGCGAGATAGAAATAAATTCCCACCGCCGGGTATTTACCCTTGTATCTAATATTCAGGAGGAAGTACACCGTTTCGCTATTTCTTATCATCATAATAAACATAAAAAAAGCACGCTTTCAACCTCTCTTACAAAAATTAACGGTATAGGCGATGCAAAAGCAAAAGCTTTGATGAAATATTTTAAAACAATTTCTGCAATTAAAGAAGCACGGGTTGAACAGCTTAGGCAGGTTGACGGTATTTCTGAAAAAAACGCTCAAGAAATTTACAATTTTTATCATAAATTGTAAAAATAATTTTAATTGACTTGACTATTATTTTTGTAATTTGTATAATGGTAAGTGATTTATCAAAAAGATTGTAACTTTTTTATTTGAAATTAAGAGGAATCTGATTTATGATGCGAGTAATTACGGGCATTGCGCGCGGCAGAAAGCTTGAAACTTTGCCGGGCGAAGATGTCACAAGGCCTACAACAGAATCGGTCAAAGAAGCTGTTTTTTCTATGATTCAGTTTGAAATTGAAGATAAAAATGTTCTTGATTTGTTTGCAGGTTCGGGCCAGCTCGGTATCGAAGCACTTTCAAGGGGAGCTAAAAAATGCACCTTTGTTGAAAATAACAAGCAGGCTTATAATGTTATTGAGAATAATATTAAGCACTGTAAGCTTGAGCAGAGCGCGAGAATAGTTATGAGTGACGCTTGTGCTTTTCTTTCAAGAAGGGATAGTTTTGATATAGCATTTCTTGATCCGCCGTATAAGCAGGGAATCATTGAAAAGTGCTTGCCTCTTCTTTTTCCTATGATGAGTGATGACGGTATAGTAATATGCGAAACTTCGCGTGATGAAGACTTGCCTGATGAACTTAACGGATTTTATGCTGATAGAGTCAGAACTTATGGTAAAACTAAAATTACCCTTTATAGAAGGGGGAATTAAAATAAGATGAAAATTGCTATTTGCCCCGGCAGTTTTGACCCGGTAACTTTGGGTCATAAAGATGTTATTGAGCGGGCTTCGCAGCTTTTTGATAAAGTTATCGTTTTGGTGCTTAATAACAGTTCTAAAAAGCCTATGTTCACACTTGATGAGCGTATGGAATTTATAAAACGATGTGTTGATAAGGAAAATGTTGAAATTGATACATACTCCGGCCTTTTGGTTGATTATGCAAGGCAACATAATGTTAATGCCATAATTAAAGGGCTTCGTGCCGTGTCTGATTTTGATTATGAATTTCAGCTTGCACTTATCAATAAAAGCCTTTATCCAAAAATTGAAACACTGTTTATTCCTGCAAAGGGCGAAAATATGTTTTTGTCCTCAAGTATGGTTAAAGAGGTATGCTCACTCGGTGGTGATATATCATCGTTTGTGCCGCAAGAAATATTAAAAGATATTTACGAAAGATGTAAAGGAGATATTAAAAATGACTAATACAGATATTTTACTTGAAGATTTGGAAGATGTACTCGATGACGCAACATCAATTCCATTGAGCAAAAAGTATGCAGTTGATGTAGACAAAATTAAGACTATTATTGAAGATATTCGTCTTAACACTCCGCAGGAAACAAAGCAGGCTAAAGCTATTGTTGATTCAAGAAACAATATTCTTGAAGAAGCAAAGAAAGAAGCTGCCGATATTATTGCTAAAGCACAGGAGGAAGCAAGGGAACTTGTTGCCCGTGACCAAATCACTCAAACTGCTCAGGCAGAAGCTGCCGATATTATTGCCAAGGCTAAAGAACAGGGCGATGCTTATATTGCAGACGCTCAAAACCAGGCTTCAGATATTCTCGGTAACGCTACAAACCAGGCAAACGAAATGGTTACAACAGCACAGAATAAATCAAGAGAAATGCTTACAGCAGTTAATAATTATGCTGATGATACACTTCTTGCTATTGATGATTCACTTTATAAGGCACTCAGTGATGTTCGCAGAATTCGCCAAGGTATTGAAAATACACAAAACAAAAATAAGTAATTTTGAATCATATTGGGCGGCCTACGGCCGCCTTAAACTGTAAAAAAAACCTGCTTCAGCGAAAGCCGAAGCAGGTTTTTTTTACAATCTAAACCACCGGCTTAGCCGGTAGCTATTATTATGCTTTTTCGTTATTTCTCTTTTCAACTATGTGTTCGTGTACTTTATCTGCAAGTTCACCGTGAAGTTTGAATTTTTTGGTGAAAACAATAAGTGAAATAAAAATCAAAATCGGAGGAATTGCAAAGCAAATAATTCCTATTCCGGCTTTTGTGCTTTCGTTAATAGCTTTTGTGGCACTTGTAATTTGCTTGTTATATCCCATTATTGCCAATCCGCCGAAAAGAACTATTGTTTGAATGGTGTAAGCCATTTTCTGCAAAAATCCTTTCATAGAAAAGGTGATTGATTCGTTTCTTTCTCCGTTTTTATATTCGCCGTAGTCAACAATATCTGCAAGAAAAATTGTTTGACCTACAAACATTGCCGCTATACCCGTTGATGAAACGATATATGCAATATCAAGTGCTATGGTTATTTTAAGAATAGGCCCGAAAACATACATCATAATGTATCCTATTATAGTGGCGATAAGTGAAATTTGATAAATTTTCTTTTTATTCATCCATTTTGAAAGTATAGGAATTACAGCAAGACCTAAAACTGAGCCGACAGCACCGATAGTTTGGAAAAGGCTCTGCGCTTTTGGCTCACCAAGTACATCTGAAAAATAGTACACCGCTGTGCCTGATGTTAAGTACCAACCGGCATTTGAAAGCATTGCAACTATCATAAATACAACAAGTTGGTCATTGTGTGCAATAACGGAAAAAATCTTTTTAAATGAAAACTTGGTTTTTTCACCGTATACTACATTTTTTTCCTTGGTTGAAAGTACACATATGGTTGAAAAAAGTACAAGCATTATTCCGCATATTCCTGCCCAGCGTGAAAAACCTGTTGCACTGTAACCTTTATCTGTTGTCATTCCGGTTGAAAGCATAGGCAAAATAATAGGTGTTGCCACCGTAATTATGCCTTGGCCCAAACCGCTAAAAGTTCTTGCAACGGTTGAAACAAGGTTTCTGTCTTTAGGGTCTGATGTGAAAGAAGGTACCATACTCCAATACGGAATATCAGCCATTGTATTCGTCATACCCCAAAGTATGTACATAACGCCTATGTAAATATATAGCTTCGTTCCGCTCATTCCAAAGTTTGTGAAAAGTAAAAAGAGTACAACTGCGTTGCATATAGCACCGATAAGTATCCAAGGTCTGTATTTACCGTGTTTTGTTCTTGTGTTGTCAACTATTGTGCCCATCATAGGGTCGTTAATTCCATCCCATATTCTTGCAATAGGAGTGAGAAGAAGCAAAAACGCTTCTTTAAGCCCAAGCACGCTTGATAAATAATAGCTTAAAAATGAATAAAACATTCCGTAGCTTAAATCAAGTCCTACCGCACCTACACCAAAGCAGATTTTTTCTCTCCACGAGGTTTTGTATTCCTGCATATTCTGTCCTCCGATATTCAATATAAAGGTATTATATCATATAATTATATATTTGTACAACAACAATTCTTTTTATTTTGTTGCAAATTTATTTTGCCGATGATATTATATGAAATGTAATATTTAGTCTTTTCGGAGGTTTTGTATGAAAAAGATTTTTAGTTTGCTTTTGTCATTTATAATGCTTATAAGTATTGTTTCACTTGTTGATTTTTCTGCTTTTGCCGCAAGTAAGCTTCCGGCTACGTCAATAACTTCTTTAAGTGCAAAAGATAACGGATTTACAGTTAAGTGGAAGAAAAAGACAAAAATCACGGGTTATCAAATTCAGTATTCAACAAGCAGTAAATTTAGCATGAAAAACACTAAAACAGTTAAAATCAAAAAAGCGAAAACAGCCTCTAAGAAAATAACCGATTTAAAATCATCAAAAAAATATTATGTACGGATAAGAACATACAAAATAGTTAAGAAAAAGAAATCTTATTCAAGTTGGTCTAAAAAGAAAAATGTAACTACTAAGAATTGTGAGCATTGTACAAACAATAACAATCATAGTATAAAATGTGGCAATATTGGAAAATGGTTCACAAGTAAGAGTGATATAGATGATTATTGGGAAGAGGTTGTTCAAAAATACTCTAAGCAATATGAAAATGGAGAAATAACTTGGGAAACATATTGCAAAAAATCACCTTATGGCTATGAATGTTGGTCTTGCAGCTATTGCAATAAATGGACAGGAAATTTTAAATATAGATAATAAGAATAGGAAAAAATCAATGAAAAAAATCTTATCGGTAGTAATAGTAGTATTACTGTTAGTTATATCGCTGGCATTTACAACTACAGTTTTTGCTACAAATATTCCGTCAACAACAATTACATCAGTAAAAGCAAAAAGTGAGGCATTTACGATTAAATGGAAGAAAAAAACAAATATTGCAGGATACCAAATTCAGTATTCTACTAACAGTAAATTTAAAAAGGGAAATAAAACAATCAAGATAAAAAAAGCCAAAACTGTATCGAAAAAAATAACAGGATTAAAACCTTCAAAAAAATATTATGTTCGGATAAGAACATATAAAGGAAAAAAATATTCAAAATGGTCTAAAGTAAAGAGTATAAAAACTCCGAAAGAGTCAAAATGTACCAAAGATAATATCCAAAAAGAAACCCATTGCACAAACAATAACAATCATAGTATAAAATGTGGCAATATAGGTATGTGGTTTGGTAGTAGGCGTGAAGTAGATACTTATTTTTCTTCTGTATGCAATACATGGGGAACAAAGTACAAGAACGAGGAAATAACTTGGGAGGAATATACTAAAAATTGTCCACAAGGATATGAGTGTTGGTCTTGCAGTTATTGTGGAAAATGGACAGGCAATTTTGTATATTAAAAACATTGGAGTACAAAGATGAAAAGAAAAAAATTATTTTCAATACTTAGTGTTGTTATAGTGATGATTTTAATATTTTGCAATACAACAACAATTTATGCAGGAGTAAAAATACGGACACCGAGTACATCAGGAATAACTCGAAGTGAAAATTGCATAAAGATAAAATGGAAAAAAGTAAATGGCATAAATGGGTATCAGATTCAATATTCTACAAATAAAGAATTTAAAAAAGCAAAAAAAATAACTATTAAATCTAAAACAACAACATCTAAAACTATTAAAAATATAGGAAATTCTAAAAAATATTATATAAGAATCAGAAGCTATAAAAAAAATAAGGGAAAAAATATATATTCTAATTGGAGTAAAAACAAAGTAATAAAACCTATAATGAAACATTGTACAAACAATAACAATCATAGTATAAAATGTGGCAATATAGGAAGATGGTTTAATAGTAGAAGTGACATAGAAACATATTGGAAAAATCAATGTAATGCACTTGCAGAAAAATGGGATAAAGGAGAAATATCAGATAGCGAGTATTATTCAAAATCGCCATATGGATATGAGTGCTGGTCTTGTAGTTATTGTGGCAAATGGACAGGTAATTTTAAATATAATTAAAATTGTATAGGTTTAAAATAGATATGTCACACTTACATTGAAAATAAAATATTGAAAGAGAGTACCAAAAATGATATTGTTTAAATAACCACAAATAAACAGTATTGGAGGCACTCTCTTATGGGTAATAGTATATCACAAAAATTAAAGTATAAGCAATCAGTAATTAAATTTTCATTTAAATATGGCGTAACTAAGGCTGCAATTAAGTTCGGAGAATCACGTAGAACTATTTACAGGTGGATTCAAAGATATGATGGTACTTTAGAAAGTTTAAAAGATAAATCGAGGCGTCCTCATTTCCATCCAAATCAACATACTGCAGAAGAAATACAACTAATAAAAAATTATAAAAGAAATAATAAAGATACAGGTTTAGTTGTATTGTGGGTAAAGCTGAGAGATGCAGGATATACAAGAACAATCCAAGGATTATATCATGTGTTACAACGATTAGGAATATATGAGAAAGCACCTAGTAAAAAGAAAGAAAGTGAACCATCTGAATGGATTACAGGAAAATATCCAGGAGATAAGGTTCAGGTAGATGTAAAATATGTGCCTAAGAAATGTATGAGTCCAGATTTACAAGAAAAAGGTGAAAGATTTTATCAATATACAGCTATAGATGAATATACAAGAATAAGATATACATGGTTTACAAATGAGCATAGTACTTATATGTCGAGTGAGTTCGTAAAGAGATTAGTAAAATATTACCCATTTAAAATAAAGACAATACAAACAGATAATGGGTTCGAATTCACAAATAGATTAAGTTGGCAAGCGTTTTTAAAAAATAAAAAAACAATGTTTGAAAGTACATTAGAGAAATTAGGAATAGATTATAAAGTAATTAAGCCACATACACCAAAACAAAATGGTAGAGTTGAAAGAAGTCATAGAAAGGATCAAGAAAGATTTTATTATAAAAAAGTCTTTTATAGTTTAGAGGATTTAAGAAATAGAGGAAAAACTTGGAGAAAAGAATATAATAATTTTCCGATGAGACCTCTAGGATGGCTGAGCCCAAACGAATTCCTAAAAAAATATAAAAGTCAAGAAGAATCGTTATTAGCAATATAGGGTGCTCAAAGTATATTGTTTTCAGAAAAGTGTGCCATATGTTTGACTAACCTACAGTAATTTTAAATATAATTAAAATTGTAACTTGACATAATGTAGATAATTAGTTAATATAGTATTTGAAGAAAAGTGAAAAGAAGTTAAGGAAACTTGGCTTCTTTTTTGTGTGTAAGAAAGAAGCAAAAAACAACTAAGAATAAGGTTGAAAAGCTTAAGGCAAAGAAAAAATATTATGTTCGTATTCGTACATATAAAACAGTAAACGGTAAAAAAGTTTATTCTTCTTGGTCAAAGGTGAAGAGCGTTAAGACGAAATAAAATCACGCAGGGGCGATTATCAATCGCCCCTGCGTTCTTAAATTTTAGATAGTAAAGACTACTTTGGGCGAACATTGTTCGCCTCTTTTTTATGATTAAAAAGTTACAAAAGTGTTACAAATATTAAAATTCGGTATCGCGTTAATTTGCACTTGACAATACCACTGTACCCTTATATAATGTAATCAATGGTGATAATTCCACTTAAATCCCATAGATTTCAAGTAAATCCCATTAAGATTACATCAAAATTCACGAAAGGAGCAGAAGTTATGCGTTTGTTTGTAGGTACTTTAGACGGTTATAAACTTGATTCTAAAGGCAGACTTTCTGTTCCGACTAAGTGGAGAGAACGCCTTGGAAAAGAGTTTTATATGGTAGCTGTTACCGTAAGGGGTTGTAAATGCCTTACTCTTTATCCTGTTGAGCATTTTGAATCAACATATGATGCAATGCAGCAGGGTACTGAAAATCAGAAATATGATGCCACTACAAGCTTTCTTGATAATGCAGAAGAGGGCGTACTTGATGCCCAGGGCAGATTTACCGTCAACCAAAGGCTTAAGGAAGCTTCTGCTCTTACAAATGAGTCAACAGTTGTATTTAAAGGTAAAGGTGCTGTAATTGAAATTTGGAATACCGACGAGTATGAAAAAATTTATAACACTTATGACCATACACAAGGTATTTATGACTTGATGGATAAAGTCAAGGGGAATGAGCAGTAATGGAATTTGTTCACAAAAGTGTGCTTTTTGATGAAGCAATAAAGGCACTTGATTTAAACAAAAATAAAATTATAGTTGATGGCACGGCAGGCGGCGGAGGTCATAGCGGTGAAATTGCAAAAACCGCTAAAAGAGTTATTTCAATAGACCAAGACCCCGACGCAATAGAAGTTCTTAACGAAAGACTCGGAAATAAAGAAAATGTAACTATCGTTCACGATAATTATTCAAATATAAAAAACATTGTTTCAAATCTTAATATTGATAAAATTGACGGTCTGCTTCTTGATTTAGGAGTAAGTTCGTTTCAGCTCGATACTGCCGAGAGGGGATTTTCTTTTCATAAAGATGCCCCGCTTGATATGAGAATGAGTAAAAGCGGACTCAGTGCCTATGATGTTGTAAATAATTACGATGAAAAAGAACTTGCGGATATTATTTACAGATACGGAGAAGAAAAATTTTCACGAAGAATCGCGGCAAATATAGTTAAATCAAGACAGGAAAAGCCTATTGAAACAACTTTTGAGCTTGTAGATATAATTAAGGCCTCAATGCCGCAAAGGGCGATGAGGGATTCACACCCTGCAAGAAAAACATTTCAGGCTATAAGAATCGAAGTTAATGCGGAACTTGATGTGCTTAAATCAACACTTGAAGACGCATTTGAAATTCTTGCACCGGGTGGCAGAATTGCTGTAATTACTTTCCATTCATTAGAAGATAGAATTGTAAAAGAGCAGTTTTCAAAATGGTGTCAAGGTTGCACCTGTCCAAAGGAATTCCCGGTTTGTGTATGCGGAAATAAGCCGAAAGGCAAAAGTTTTAAATCAATTTCTCCGTCTAAAGAAGAACTTGATGAAAACCCGAGAGCAAGGTCATCACGACTTAGAATTTTTGAGAAATTTTAATTTGAATATATAGGACTATAAAAAACGAGGAGGAGTAAAAAATGACTAATACAGGCGATTTCAGGCGCTATTCATACAGCACGGAAGCCGCATATGCCGTGCAGGCGTTTAACTATCAGCGTACTTCGGCAGCTCCGTCTT
>OBHU01001150.1_pt1 | contig 14737 bp, 11 predicted proteins | sample 1519071 | NCBI WGS metagenome assembly OBHU01 (sample SAMEA2452135, study PRJEB22498) | human gut metagenome
GTGAATACTTAGAGCTTTTCGGAACGGGGATTGAAAAGATGGCATGGGGGTTGTTGTATAAATTTGTTCTTGCAAACCTTGCTTATAAAGTTATGAGTCTTGTAATGGCAAAAACAATATTGCAGGTTTTGGCATATTCTTATGCATATGGAATATATATGTTCTTTGACTTTGCAGGATACAGTCTTATGGCGATTGGAACCGGATACATGCTTGGCATAAAAGTTCCGGAAAACTTTAACAAACCTTTTATCAGCACTGATATGAAAGACTTCTGGGCAAGATGGCACATATCGTTATCAGAATGGTTTAGGGATTTTATCTTTACCAGATTTATAATGTCCTCAATGAAGAAGAAAAGGTTTAAGACACGACTTACAACAGCATCAGTTGGTTTCATTATCAATATGTTTGTAATGGGAATCTGGCACGGACTTGCAATACAGTATCTGGTGTATGGTCTGTATCACGGTGTGTTGCTGGCGTTAACTGAAATATACCAGAAGAAGTCCAAATTCTATAAGAAAAATAAGAAAAAAAGATGGTATAAAATTGTATCATGGGCAATAACAATGAATTTTGTAATGTTTGGTTTTCTGATATTCTCAGGACATATCATATAAGATTGTAGTGCAAAAGGCATTATTTCGCTGGTGCTTGCATAATGGTGAGATAATGTAACCAAAATAAATAATTAAATGCGTAAATGAAAAGGAGATACTAAAAATGGAAGAGAAGATTTTAGACTTATTAGAAGAAATTTGTGAGGATGATATTATTAGAGAAGAAAGAGACATGGACCTTTTTGAAGAAGATATTTTGGATTCATTAGGGTTTGCAGAACTTTTGACAAGAATTGAAGAGGAAACAGGAGTTATTATTTCACCTTCAGAAGTTGTTAGAGATGACATTAATACGGTTAACAAGATTTTGGAATTAGTTAAAAGCAAAAAACAGGGGTAATAAATCAGATGAAAAACATAAAAGCAATACTTATAGCATTTCTTATGTTTGCGGTTACGGTTACAGCAGTTAAATTTGTAGCTACTAAAGAAATGCCAAAGTATAGTGTAAAGTATGGAACATGGATTGATCCGTCTAAATTTTCAAGTAATAAGGGCTTGAAAAATTTGCTAAAGGATAAAAATTCAATTGCAGTATTTGGCTCTTCTGAACTGAAGCATTGCCAGAACTCAGGATTTCACGGCAATACTATTTTTCAGAATACTGATATGAAGCCTGTTTTTATAGGAAAAGGTGGCTATCAGAGTTTGTATCATGCCATTGCAGTTGGAAGTATAGGAGAAACATTAAAGGGAAGAAAGATTGTTATAAGTGTGTCGCCACAGTGGTTTAAAAATACTGGTGTTAAAGAGGACGCATTTGGAGCAACTTATTCGGAAAGCAATTTTATTGAGTTTCTAAAAAATAAAGACATTAGCGATAGCACTAAGGATTATGTTATAAGCAGAGCCATTGACCTTACAAAAAACAATCCTACAATGTGTAATAGAATAAAGGATGATGTAAGATGGTATAGGGATAACAGTAAGAATCCGTGGGATATTTTTAGAAAAAGTATTCACACAAGGCTGGTGGAAGACAAAGCGGACATTAAGCTTTTCTTTAATGCATGGAAGTCAGGTATGCTGGGTAAAAGTAGTGACGAAAAAGCAGACGGTACTACAAACAAAAAGATTAAATATAAGAAAGCTGAGAAAAAGGGCATAAAGAAAACATCAAAAAACCAAATGGGTATGCTTGATAATGTTTATAATAAAAAATACAAAAAACTTGTAGATCAAAACATAAGATGGAAACCTACTTACACAGAAAACTCCGTTGAAGGAAAGGATTTGGCTTGCCTGCTTCAAATCTGCAAAGAGGAAAATCTACAGGTTATGGTGGTTCTTCAGCCTTTTAACGGTTTGTATAATGACTATATCAGATGGCCTAAGAAAAGGCGAAATGCAATTTATAATAAAATCAGAAAAATAGCAAAAGAGTATGATGTACAGCTTGCAGACATGACTGACGGAGAATATGAAAAATATTACTTTGAAGACGAAAGTCATCTGGCATTGAAAGGACTGGTAACGTTTAATGAAAAAATTTATAATTTTTATAAACAACCTTCGAAATAGCGAAAAAGCAATGTTTATAGGGAAAATTTTTCTCTTTTATGGTATATTTACGGTGTTGTGGCTATATTTTATTATGTCAAAGGATTCGGCAGCACCAACATTTATATATGAAGAGTTTTAAAATATAGCCCGATGCATGATTGTTAGCAGATGACAATTATGCAGACTATCAAAAAGATGGAGATTAGGTATGATAGGGTGGCTAATATATTCGGCTGTAGATGTTGAAAAAAATAAATATTATATTCAAATGTATAAGGACAAGTTTAAAGAACATTTTATAGAGATTAAGCTTGTAATTGTGGAAGAACTTGAAAACATGGAGCAATACGTGAAATGTAATAAGGTTGATTTTGCAATTAACAGAAGTAGAAATCACATTATGGGAGAACTCTTGGAACAAAAAGGAGTGAGAGTCTTTAACAGCAGTTCAGTTACAAGAATAGCTAATAATAAAGGAATCACGTATGAGTTTTTGAAAGATGTGGTTCCTTTTTTGGCAGTTAAATATGGAAATGAAATAATAGAGAGCAAAATAGAAAATAAAGGATTTGAATATCCTTATGTAATAAAAAGTTGCAGTGGTCATGGCGGAAGTCAGGTATTTCTTGTAAATAACAGCAAGGAAGAAGAACAGGCTATTAAGGCAATGAACGGTCAGGAATATGTTGTGCAGCAGTGCTGCTCTGATCTTGGTCGTGATGTTAGGGTATACGTAATAGGAAATAAAATTATTAAGGCAGTTCTTAGAACCTCGACGGAAAGCTTTAAAAGTAACTATAGTTTAGGTGGAAAGGTTCAGGAATACACTCTTAATAATGAAGAAAAAGCAATGGTGCAGAGAATAGTAGATAAGTTGCCACTGGACTATGCAGGAATTGATTTTACTTTCAATAACGGGAAGGCGGTTTTTAATGAAATCGAAGATGCAGTTGGGGCAAGAATGCTGTATCAGGTGTCGGATATTGATATTGTGGAAATGTATATTAAGTATATTTTAGAACAATTGAGCAAAGAATGATAAAAACACTAAAACTTTGTAAAAGAAAGAAAATATGTTATACTTAATGAAGTTTATATAAAGAAATTTTATACAGTATGTAAGGAGAACAAGATTATGATATTTGGAGCAGTTTTAGCAGGTGGAATTGGTAGCAGAATGGGAAATGTAGAAAAGCCAAAGCAGTATCTTAACATTGCAGGAAAGCCTATTATCATTCATACATTAGAAAAATTTTATGTAAATGATAAATTCGAAAAGATTATTGTTTTGTGTCCTAACCAGTGGGTTAATCACACAGAAAACTTAATTAAGAAATACATTGGCGAGAATGGCAAGATAGTTGTAATCAGTGGTGGTTCTACAAGAAACGAAACTATTATGAATGCAATTGCATACATTGAAGATCACTATACAATAGACGATGATTCTGTTATTGTTACACACGATTCAGTAAGACCATTTGTAACACATAGAATTATTGAAGAAAATATTAAATATGCTCAGGAATATGGTGCATGCGATACTGTAGTTCCTGCAACAGATACAATTGTAAAGAGTATGGATAACGAAATTATATCAGAAATTCCTGACAGAAGTAAAATGTATCAGGGACAGACACCACAGTCATTTAAGATTAAAAAATTAAAATCATTATATGAAGGTTTAAGCGAAGAAGAAAAAACAATTCTTACGGACGCAGCAAAGATTTTTGTTATAAAGGGTGAAAAAGTTCATTTGGTAGAAGGGGAAGTTTCTAACACAAAAATTACTTATCCATATGATTTACGTGTGGCTGAAACATTAATAAGCGAGAAATAATACTCGTGGAAGTTTGTCGGAGGTTAAATAATTATGATAAATACAGTATACCAGTTAGTAGCACCCAGAAGATTTGAAATTAAGTATAGTGACATAGACTTAAATAATAACAAGGTCATTGTACGACCAACATATTTATCAATATGTAATGCAGACCAGCGTTATTATCAGGGATTAAGAGATGCGGAAATTTTAAGAAAGAAATTACCTATGGCTCTTATACATGAAGCAATCGGAGAAGTAGTAAGAGATCCTTCAGGCAATTTTAAAACAGGCGAATTGGTTGTTATGGTGCCAAACACACCTGTTGAAGAAGATGACATAATAGCAGAGAATTATTTAAGATCGAGCAAGTTTAGAGCAAGCGGATTTGACGGCTTTATGCAGGAATATGTTGAAATCACTCCAGATAGACTTGTTAGATTGCCACAGGATATCGACAGAACAGTTGCAGCATTTACTGAGATAGTTAGTGTTAGTGTTCATGCAATTGGAAGATTTGATAAGATTGCTCATAAGAGAAGAAATGTTGTTGGAATCTGGGGTGACGGAAACCTTGGATATATAACAGCAGTGTTCTTTAAGACTATGTTCCCTGAAACTAAGTTATATATTTTTGGAGTTAACCCTGATAAGTTACAGGATTTTACTTTTGCAGATGCAACATTTACAGTAGAGCACATTCCTGAAGATGTTAAGATTGACCATGCGTTTGAGTGTGTTGGTGGAGCAGGTTCAGGTAAGGCTATTAATCAGATTATTGATTATATTAATCCTGAAGGAACAATATCAATTCTTGGAGTATCAGAGTATCCTGTACCTATTAATACAAGAATGGTACTTGAAAAGGGACTTAGAATTTTTGGAAGCAGCAGAAGTGGTGTGGCAGACTTTGAAAAGACAGTTGCACTTTACAAGTCTAATCCTGAAATAATAAATTACTTATCTAATATTGTAGGAGCAGTAGTTCCTGTAAGAACAATAGAAGATATGAAGAAGGCATTTGAAATGGACATTCAGAAAGCTTTCGGAAAAACAATTATGATGTGGGATAAATAAAAAATGATAGGGGGAGAGGCTTATGTTTAAAATAATAATGCCTGTTTATAACGCAGAAGAATATCTTGAAAAAGCGGTAGACAGTATAATAAACCAAACATTGTCATTTAAGGACAATGTGGTAATACATTTAATAGATGATTCAAGCAATGACGGTTCTTTAGAATTATGCAATAAATACAAAGAACAATATCCGGATAATTTTATTGTTACACATTTTGAAGAAAATCAGGGCGTTTCGGCAGTGAGAAACTACGGAATAAAGATGTGTAAACACGAGAAAAATGTAATAGTAGGATTTGTTGATTCTGATGATTATTTGGATAACAAAGCTTTGGAAACAGTATGGAATTTCTTTGAAAATCATAAGGACATACAGCTTGTAACCTCAGAAATATATCATTTTGGAGCAAGAAATGATGAACATAAATCCAATTGGAGATTTGAAGAAAGAGAAGTTGTAAACATAAAAGAAGATTTTAATTATCCTCAATACTATATTGGTGGCGTGTTCTTAAAAGACAAGGCGTTACGTTCACTTAAGTTTGACGTTAATATGGACTTTTGGGAAGATGCAATGGCAATAAACAAGGTTATTTTAAAGCTGGGCAAATATGGTCTGGCTAGGGGTGCCATTTATTATTACAGAAAGATGGAAAACGAATCATCGCTTGTTGATAAGGCGTGGAGAAAAAAAGAAAGATATACTACTTTTTTGGAAGACGGATATAAGCGTCTTATGAAATACAGCCTGTTAAGAAAGTTTAAAGTTGTTCCATATATTCAGTATGTAGTTGCTTACCATTTAAGATTATTCTTATTGGAAGGTAACAGAGAAGTTGTAATGGAAATGGTTCCAGAGGAAGAAATGCAGGCGTTTAAAGACAGGTTAAGTAATGTATTGCAAAAGGTAAGTGATGAAGTTATTTGTTCAATGAACACAGCACTTCCTGTAATAGAAATGGAATTGTCATTAAAGTACAAAAAGAAAGTCAGAGCTAAGAGGACGATTACGGATAATGATATGGTTTTTCAATATGGAGAAAAACAATTAGCAAGATTATCAGAACGTAATGTAAGAGTTATTGGAATTATGGACAAGCCCGGATATGAAGGAATGCTGCGTGGAAGATTCAGCACTCCTTTATATGCTATGAAGAAGGATGATTATATTTTTGTACAAAACGGAGATGAAAAAATAAAAACAGACCGCTACAAGTGTAAAAAACAACTGTATATTTTAGATGAATTAATGAGAAATTATAAGAATGCAGGTTTTGTAGTTAGAATTCCGGAAGAATGGAAAGAAATTCAGTTTGGAATACACACAAACGATGTAGATATTCTGCTTAATAAAGTTGAAGTTAATTCAGAAGATAAACAGGAGAATGAAGATGAATAAACTTGGAAAAATATTTAACGTGGCATTTGTTGTGGTGTTTTGCATGATAAGTGTACTTGTAGTAGGGAATATGATTACAGGCTCATATATTGCATCATTATTATCTGTTCCTGTTTTTGTGCTTATTGCCTTTGCAATGAGTAAACAATACCTATGGCTTGATAGAATTAATCTTAAAGTTACATGGGCAGTAATTCAGGTACTTTCAGCAATTTTAATGGTGTATATGGCATTTGCAATGGAAGTTAACCTATCCTGGGACTGGGGTGGATTGATTAAGAATGCAACTAATGTAGTATTTCATAATCAATTGCTATATGAGCAGGATGTGGCAAGATATCCTAATAATGAGTTTTGGTTAGCTTTTTTAGTTATATTATTTAAGATTGTAAGAATGATTTATGCATCAGCAACCATTGAAACATTTAAAACAGTATCAATTGTTGTAAGTTGCGTATTTGTTCAGTTAACAATATTTTTTATTCACAAAACAGCAAAGCTTGTATGGAATGAAAAGAAGGCTTTTGTTGTTGGAATCATAACTGTATGTTGCCTTCCATTGTATTTGTATGCAATGTTTGCATATACTGATACATCAGGAATGCTATTAGCAATTCTTATGTTGTATTTCTATATTAAATATAATAAAACAGACGGAAGGGCAAATATAGCTTATATCATTTTAATTGGAATTGTTGCTGGAATTTCTTACAAAATTAAAGTGACAATATTCATACTTTTTATGGCTATGATTTGCGAATTGTTCTTAAATCTTAAAGATGCTAAGCAAATAAAGAAGTTTGTAATGTTTGTTGTAATAGCAATGGTTGGAGTTGTGGCAGTTGTAAGTGCATCAAATAAAGTGATTTCAAGTCAGTTTGAAATTAGTGAAGAAGTGGAATATGCAAATGAATTTCCACTTACACATTGGGTTATGATGGCATTAGGGGAAACCGGCGGATATTGTGAAGAGGACGTTTCATATACAAAAAGTTTTCCTACATACGAAGAAAAAAATAAAGCAGACATAAAAGAGATTAAAAAGCGTGTAAGGGAAAAAGGCAAAGCAGGTTTGATAAAGCATATATGTTATACAAAACTTAAAAGAACCTGGGGAGACAGTTGTTTGGCAGGTGATGATTATGCCGGCAGATTTCCTGTAGACGAGAATGGAATATGGCAAAGAGTGTTTACTTTCCATGGCAGTGACCATTGGATAGGTTTAATTTATTCATGGCTATATTATATTGTACTTATTGTCGGAATATTGTTATCGGGAATCTTTGCAATAAGAAGAACTAATGAACAGCAGAAAATGCTTGTTTTAAGGATAGCGTTGTTTGGAATTATTTTATTCCTGTCAATTTGGGAATGCAATTCCAGATATCTTGTGGCATTTATACCGGTTCTGATTATGACATCGGCAGATGGTATATTTATGACAAAATAAAAAATTGAGAAAACAATAAATAAAACTCCCAATAAAAGGTTTGAACGGTAGATGTTCTATATAACCTGTTTGTTGGGAGTTTTTGTTATGTTTATTTATCTTTTTTGATTTCTAAGCCATTAGTTGTTTCAGATACAATGTATCTTGGACGTAACTGGATTTCTTCATATATTTTAGAAATATAATATCCGATAATTCCAAGGCTGAACATTAATATTCCACCAATGATAAGCATTAGAAGTATTACGGTTGTAAATCCTTCCAAAGAATATCCAAGGAAATATTTTATTATTGAATATACACCAAATATTACTGCAAAGATGAAGAATATTATTCCACATCCTGTTACTAGCTGCATTGGAGCAGCTGAAAAAGAAGTAATATTGTTAATTGCATACTTAACAAGTGATTTGAAAGACCATTTGGACTCGCCAAGTTCTCTTTCCTGAACATCAAATTCAACGTAAGCTGTTTTATATCCTACCCATGATGAAAGTGCACGGAAGAATACGTGTCTTTCAGGAAGTGCAAGGAATGAATCAACTACCTTACGGTCCAGTAATTTAAAGTCTGATGCACGGGACATATCAATTCCTGTGGAACCACTTATAATATTGTAAAAAGTCTTTACAAACATCTTATGTATAAAGCTTTCTTTTCCACGTGAAGCCTTAACACCTTCCACAACTTCGAAACCTTCTGTCCAAAGCTTATACATTTCCAAAATTGTTTTTGGTGGATGTTGCAAATCACAATCCATAACTACACAACAATCACAGCTTGCATGTTCAAGACCTGCAAATACTGCGCCTTCCTTTCCAAAGTTACGGGAAAAACATACACCCTTAATATTCTTATTATTAGCTGAAGCATTAACTATTTCTTCCCATGTTGTATCTTTTGAACCGTCATTTACAAAAATAATTTCATACTCAATATTGTTTTCCGACAAAAGAGATGAAACTACTTCTGCAGTCTTGTGAATCATCGCCCCCTCATTGTATGCAGGGATAACCACTGAAAGTAAACTCATATCTCTACTCCTTTTGTAATGTAATAATATCGAAATAAACTGAAAAGTTTGATATTATCTGTTTTATTATGATAATCCTAAAATAATATTTTATACTTTATAGAGAATAAATGCAAGTTATGTTGTAAGATTTGCATATAAGTTATATACAAGATTTATGATGATGGGCATTAATTGAAGTTTGTATATTTTTATGGTAGACTTAAAAGTAATGTGTAAATGTAACACAGGAAGAAAATAGAAAAATACAGAAAGGAAACATACATATTTAAATGTATGATTTTGGGAGGATGAACAAAGTTAAAAAATGGCAATGGGGACTACTTTTTTTTGTACTATGTGCATTATGCTTTTTGTATCCATACACAGGTGATGACTGGGCATGGGGAAGCAGCATAGGAATAGAAAGATTAAACACATGGTTCGATAATTATAGCGGACGTTATTTCGGCAATTTAATTGTACTTGCACTTACAAGATCAAATATATTAAAGACAATTGTAATGTCAGCATGTATTACATTAATTGTCTGGATGATTACAAAAACAAATGAAGGTAAGTGGCAGATGGCTACTTTGGTTACAATACTTATTTTTACTGCACCTAAGGCAGTTATAAGACAGAGTATTGTTTGGACAGCCGGATTTTCAAATTATACTACATCCATTGTTCTTATTCTTTTGTACGGATTGTTTGTAAGAAATTTATTCATAGAAGATGGAAAGAAGCATTCTAATGTATGGGCAATTCCAATGCTTATATTAGGATTTTTGACAACACTTATTGTAGAACACGTAACAATACTTGCAGTTATAATGGCAGTATATATTATTGCATTTAATTTTATAAAAAACAGAAAAATAGAATTGTCTCACGTGGCATATTTCGTGGGAACAATTGCAGGGACAGCAACAATGTTTTCTAATTCTGTTTACTCATCTATTGGAAGCGGAAGCGATGGTTACAGAACTGTCGGAGCAAGTGAAGGCGGAACAGTGGAGAGAATTATAACTAATTACTTTGATGTAATTGGAAAAGAAATGATGTTTGATAATATTGTTTTGTGTGTTGTAATGGCAATTGTTGTATTAATAGCTTTTATTCAATACCATGACAAGCTAGAAAGTAACATGGCAAAGATTGTTTCATGTATTTCGTTAACATTGGTTATGGGAACATTGGTATATGGAATTGTAACAAGAGTTGATACAGAATGGATTTACAATTGGAAATATGGAAAGTATCTTGACGGCGTATTTAATGTTATTTTCTGGATTTCATTACTTGTACTTGTTTTAAGCCTTTTTAAGGATAAATATGTAAAGTACAGATTGTCTTTTATATTGGGATGCATAGCGTGTGTGTCAGGACCATTACTTATGGTTACACCAATTGGACCAAGATGTTTCTTTGCAACATTTGTTTTAACAATATGGTTTATTGCAGAAGTATGTAATCTGGTTAATATAAATGAGGATATATATGGTATCCTGACAAAAATGGAAATTGCAGCCCTTGTAATTGTTATGGGAATGCAGTTTGCAGTATATGCACCGATTTATAAAGCTGATAGAGCAAGACTTGATAAAGTAAGAAAAGCGGAAAGTGAAGGAAAATCAGAAGTTACTATTCAGAGACTTCCTTATGAGGGATATATTCACGCACCATCACCTAGCGAGGAAATATGGGAATACAGATATAAGTTATTTTACAATATTTCACAGGACCTAAAGATTAAAGTGGTGGAACATAAATATTAAAAATAGCAAAATAATGAAGGGAAAAATAAATGAAAATTTCAGTAATTATTGCAGCTTATAATGCAGAAAAATATTTGGTAGAAACGTTGCAGAGTGTAGTTAATCAGACATTGGATGACTATGAAATCATTACAATAAATGATGGCTCTAAAGATGGAACACTGGATATATTAAAGGAATATGAGAAAGAATATCCTAATTTTACAGTAATAAGTAAAGAAAACGGCGGGGTGTCAGCTGCAAGAAATGATGGATTAAACGTGGCACAGGGTAAGTATGTTTATTTCTATGATGCTGATGATATATTAGAATTAGAAGCCTTAGAGAAGATGTATGAGGCTGCTGAAAATAATAAGGCAGAGTTGGTAATTGCCGGATATGATATGTTTGACCAGTATAAGACTACAGAAGTAAAAGAGTTGAACAGCTTACTTGAATTAGAGAAAATAGATAAATATGATACAGACATTTTAAAAACATTCTCTTTAACAAACAAATTGTTTAGAAGAGATATAATAGAAAAATATAATTTAAGATTGCCACCAATATCTTATTCTGAAGATGGCGTTTTTTCAATGAATTATGTTTATCATATCACTAAAATCACCGGATTGGAAATGGTAGTTACCCATTACAGAAGAATGATTGGCGACACTAATGCGGCAACACAGAATATATCAGATTCTAAGGTGGAAGATTATATTGAAGCTCACAGACTTATTCTGCAGGCTGCAAGAGATAGTATATTAAGGGATTTTCCTAAATACAAATCTATTAATCAGGTAAGAGCAGAAGATAAGGAATTAACAGAGTATTTAAATAGAATTATTTATAAAGAGTTAAATATTCTCATTAAGCAGTTTTATTCAAAATTCTGGTCTTTGAAAAAAAGCACAATTGAAAAAATTAAAGACGAAATCTTAGAAAAAATAGAAATCTTAGATTTACAGAATGCATCTTTGGTAGCCGACGAAAACCCTGATATTTCTTTATATAATATTATTACAGATGAGGAAGAAATGAAGGAAAATGCACATTTTACAGCAGTATTATATGGCAAAGAAAATGATGAAGAACAGTTTATTAAGTGCTTAGACAGTCTGGCTAACCAGAATCTTGTTGGGGTAAATATTGTTTTACCTGAAAGTATGAAGAAAATAGTTGAGGACAATGACTGCTTCCAGAAAAATATGATTTTCATAGAGGCGCAGTCTGAAGAAGAGTTGTTTAGAAAAGCACTTGAGACAACTAAGACCAGATATATAACTTTTTGTGATAGTAAGATTTTATATTCAAATAACACATTCAAATATGTGTTTAAGAGATTTATAAAGACTCATAAGGACTTTTTAATAGAACTTATTTATCATACTAATTTCAATGAGCCACAGCCTGTTTATTTAAACAGAATAGCTCAGGAATCAGTTATGAATGAAGTTGGATATAATGATAATCTTTGCATGGATTATACATTGGCAAACAAGTTCTTTGATGTGTATTTTGTCCGTGAAATAATAACGGATGAAAAAGGAATAAAGGAACATATTGAAGATTTCTATAAAAAGGGTTGCTATACATTCTTTAATGATGGCATAGTTCATTTTGATGGAAAAGAAAGAGAATTTATTTCTTTCATTGAACATGACGGAAGTACAGAATATATAAAAAAATATTTTGAAGATGCACAGGTTGACTTAAATAGTGAGGATTTGGCAATGAATCCGGGAGAAGCATTAGTTAAGTTACAGGACATTTCTAATTTTAAAGAGAAAACTTTTGTTAACAATGTAATTAAGTTTGCAATAGAAAGATACAAGACAAAGGAAGTGATAAACAGAACATTGTTTATCAGTGTTAGAAAGAACGGAGAGCTTGAAGGAAATGCCAAGGCTTTATATCCTTATGTAAAGGGTGATAAAGTGATTTTCGCTAAGCAGTTACCACATAATCCGTTACAGATATTAAAAGCTGTCAAATTGATTTGTACAAGTAAAGTTATTGTAACAGATGATTATGTAAAATATTTAAGATATTTTGATTTAAAGCCTGAACAGAGAGTTATACAGTTGTGGCATGCCTGTGGAGCATTTAAGAAGTTTGGACAGAGAGGAACAAATTTGGAAATTAAGACAGACTTAGCAACTCATGCCCAGTACAATCTTGTGTCAGTAAGTGGTGCAGAAGTGCGACCTATTTATGCAGATGCTTTTGACGTTGACTTAAAGAAGGTTAAGGCTTTAGGCGTACCTAGAACAGATGAATTTTTTGATAAGGAACTTATAGAACATAAGAGAGAGGCAATATATAAGGCATATCCTGAATTAAAGGGAAAATTTGTTATTATATACGCACCTACATTTAGAGATGAAGGCGAGGGAAGAAGTCAGTTTAATCCGAAGATTGATTTTGACAGATTATCAGAAAAACTGTTGCCTAACCAGCAGTTTATTATTTGTCCTCATCCGGTAATGAAGAATGATATTGTGCCTAAGAAATACGACAATATTAAGGTTGTAAGAGATTTCTCAACAAACGATTTTATGTTTGTTTCAGATATGTTAATAACAGATTATTCTTCAGTTATTTTTGAGTATGCGTTATTAAAGAAGCCTATTGGATTCTTCTGTTATGATTTGGCCATATATGATAGAGGATTTTATTTGAATTATCCGGATGACCTTCCGGGTGAAGTATATGAAAATCAGGAACAATTGGAAGAGTTTTTGCAAGATTCCGAAAATACAAAGTTAACAGAAAAGTACGATACATTTATTAAAAAATATATGTCAGGTTGTGACGGACACAGTTGTGAACGTTTGGCAGGTTTAATAAATTCATATGTGGGGAGAAAATAAATGGGAAAAAAGATATCTTTTGTAAGTTCAAAAAATAGAGGGATAACCCTTGATATGTTAGTAGTAAAGGACTTTTTCAGAGTAAATGATGAGAAAGTTGAATTTAAGGATGTGGTTGCAAATGAAAATGCAAAAAATTCCCTTGTAAAAAAAGGAAACATAAGCATAAGAAAGGAGTATTGCAAAAACAATACTGACATAATATGCGTTGACGGTTCAATTGCAGGAAAATTACCTAAGAATGCACCGGAAGGAAAGAGGGTTCTTATAGCAACACCTTATGATTACCAGTTTAAGGCAATTAATGAACATGACAAGGGAGCATTTAAGAAAAAGAATACGTATAAGAATTTTACACATATTATTGTAGGTTCACCTTTTGAAAAAGAGCTTTTGAAAAAATGCTATAATACACCGAAGTCAGAAATAATTGATCAGGTGTGTATGCCATACTCGTGGAGATTGAATCAGGAAGAATTTAAGAAAAAACATTATGATAAGTATTGTAAACATTATCCAATGTTAAAAGGCAAAAAGATTTTGGCAATATTATTAACTGGAGAGTTGGATGAAGATGAGGAAAATCCATATGCAGAAGTTAACTGGAATAAGATTTTTGATAACTTAGATGATGACTGGATTATTTTTACTAACAGTGGGAAGCTGTTGGAGAATATGACTCATATAGGTTACGAACACAGAAACCAGTTTGTATATTCCAATAGAACATTTGATACAAGAGAAGTATTATCATTTGCTGATTGTTTAGTAACAAATAGTGGATTGTATGCAACATATTTTGCAGTTAGACAGAAACCTATTTATTGCCTAAAATATACTGACTGTCAGTTTGAAAAATATATGAAGAGAAAGTTTTCAAATTTATACATTAAAAACGTTGAAGACATTGATATGACAAAATTTTCAGAATTTACTTCAGAGAACGAAAAGTTTTGCAAATATTTCTCATATGATTGCGGTGAAAATTCATCAGCCAAGATATCTGAAATTTTTGAATAGAATATAGTAACAGGAAAGAGTAAGCATTATGAATTTTTTTCAAAAATTAACAGGACATTTTTTAACAATAACACGCCATAGACATAAGGTTATTGCCCATTGCGCAAAGGCGGGAATATTGTGGCAGGGACTTAGACACGACCTGTCAAAATATACTCCAACTGAGTTTATCCCTGGAGTAAAATACTATAT
>OBHU01001153.1_pt1 | contig 14717 bp, 21 predicted proteins | sample 1519071 | NCBI WGS metagenome assembly OBHU01 (sample SAMEA2452135, study PRJEB22498) | human gut metagenome
CTTCTATATTGTGGTATTGGAAAAGAACTTGAAGCATATAACCCTCTTCAAGTGTCAAATTTTCATCAGAAAGTATGAAGTTGTTAAATGCTAGATAGTCTTTTTTCATGCTTATTCCCTCCTTTGCTGTACAATTTATTTTACCGTACAACTTAACTTACTGTAAGTATAAATCATTTTGCCGTACAAGTCAACTAAAACTTTTATACAAAACGATAATGTGCTATAATTAACTTAACAAAGCACGGAGGTAATGGATATGGCAGTTTCCAAGAATGAGAATAGAGAAAAAATGACAGTTCTAATAGACAAAAAAATTAAAAATGAAATAAAAAAAGAGGTAATAGACTTAGATTGCTCCATCGGAGAATTTATTGAATTAATGTATAAGAAATACAAAGAGATAAGCAAGTAGAAGAGGATTGCTAATGCAGTCTTTTTCTTTTGCTTGTATATTTCTAAAAATAGAAAACTATACTAAGCTAAGTATATAACCTATATAAAATATATAACTAATATATAACTAATATAAATACTAAGCTAAGTATACACTTCTATAAATAGAAAAAGAGTACCTAACAAAGATACCCTTTCTCATTTTCTCTCATTTTTTTAAATTTTGCTTAATATTGTTTCTGTTATAGCTTGTCCCATTTTTACAATAGAAAAGTAAGTAAATCCTGCGACTCCAAAAGCTATTATTAGCCCTAAAACAAATCTTAAAGCACTCTGTATTAAATATTTTAATACATTCATTTTTATCACCTCCTTTTATTCTACATTATACCATGTGGATATAAAATAAAAAAAGAACCCCTTTCGGAGTTCCACACCATGTGTTAATATTCATAATAATTAAAAATCATAATATAAAACAATATTTAAATACATCTTATGTTACGGTTCATTAAGTTTCATACAAAAATTAAAACTTAAAAATTTAAATGCACCATGTGCTATTGTTCATTAATTGCATAAAAATTTAAATACTTAAAAATTTAAATACATCTTATGTTATGGTTTATAAATTAATAATACATCTGTTCATTGTAAATGTAAAGTATTATTTTAAATAATAATTATATCTTATTGCCACGTCCATGTGGTTTATTATTAAGTTTCCTCTACTATTTAGTCTGAAAGAAATTATTAAGCCATTTATAATGTCTCTTTCTGCTACCTCTCCACTTGCTAAATCCAACGGAATTAAAGTACCGTCTTCTAAGATATATAATAAAGTTTTTCCTCTACGTAAAAAGCTATAAAGCATATCTGCAAAATACTTATGTTTTATGCCTTCTTCCATATTTATAGCATAAGGGTTAGTAATCTTTCTACTGTAAGTTTTTAAGAAAGGCTTCTTGTTATTTAAATTTATAAAAGAAGAGTTGCCAAACAATTCTTTATCGAACTCCTCTACATTGGATAATGTGAACTGTTCCAAGTATAAATTGTTTAACTTAATATATTCTTTTAAATCTACTTTAAAGAACACTTTTATTTTTATTTTACCCTTCTTATTTTCTTGCCTTACCTCTTCATATATCTTAAATATATTTTCTTTTATCCAATCCCTATAAATAAGAGATTCTTCTGGAGTTTGTGCTCTACTATAATAATTATCAATAATCTCCTCTGTCAACTTTTCAAAATTGCTACAAAAGAAGGTTAAATAATTATTACTACTTATTAACTTCTTTTTATCAACAGCCTTGTTTGTATTAATTATCCTGCTGTAAAAATCCATAGCTACAAATTTACTATTAAAACTAAATCTTTCTTTAGATATAATTTTATAGCTAAAGTCTTTATTCACAATTACATAGATTGCATTATCTGGAATGTGGTATTTAAGTGCCACATTCTCCATGCTTTCCTTTTCTTCTATTCTGGAAATAGCTTCTGCTATCATAAAAGCACCTCCTAAATTAATTCTATATTAGTTATCCTTATTTCTGTATCTAAAGGATTTTCTGCTTCCTTTACAACTTCAAATTCATAATTAATTTCTACGTCATAATTGCTTTCTCCATCTATCCCGTTGTGTGTAAGGATATAGGAGTAACTACCTTCTGGAACTTCTCCATCTCCGTCCCATACATCATTTATCTCCACTATTTCCCCTACCTCTAATTCGGGGATATAGTCTTGCAATTTGTTAATTTTCTTTGCTTCTTCAACTGTTTTATTCATTTTAATTTTCTCCTTCCTCTAAATATTTCATTACATCTTCGTAGCTCCATACTTCTACTGCTTCATAGAAGTCTGCTACATATTCTCCATCATGTCCTGTAACACGTGTGTCAGCACCCTCGAACACCAAAATAACATCATCTTCACCAAACTCACTGCTCCAATTCCAAATTCCCTCTAAAGTAGGCATACAGCTTTTGCCTGGAAGTATTGCTTCCTCTTCTGTCATGCCCCATTCTTCTGCGCCTTCTAATGCTTCTTCTCTGGTAGAGAATATCATTCCCCAACTTTCAGAATGTTCTCCATCTATTTCAAACTCCGGATTTTGAAATCTGAAAAATATATGTTCATCATCATTGTATTTTTCCACTTTTTCTTTAGTTGGCATTCCATTAATTTTATAAAACTTTTTCATGATATCCTCTCCTTTAACTATCTCTTTCTATGCTTTTATTATACGCCTTTTAGATATTGGCGTCAATAGTTTTTAAAAAAATATTTTTATATTTTCTACAGTATTGTAGTTTTTGGTGCTTTTTTAATAGTAATCTCTTTACTTTCTGGGTCGTAACTTAAGATAATTTCTTTATCCTCTTTTGTTATTCCCATATCCTTTAACACATCTTTTGGAATGTTTAAAGAACCTCTTGTTGCTCCTTTCCCAGCATTCCCTCCTGCCTTTCTGATAGATACATTTAAATAATATTCTTCTTTCATGTTGTTTTCCTCCTATGCAACTTCTAATAAGTTTATTCCCTTAGCTGGTGCAACATATTCATTTTTTACATTGTCCCAGTAACCACATTTTCTTGTTCCTCTAAAAGTTCCTTTTCTGTATTCTGCTATTTCTATGTAAGTTCTGTTGTATCCGTATTTTACCCAGTTGTTAAAACTTACCTTAGCATACCAATCATTTTGGTATGTATCACAATATTCTTCAGCTTTCTTTTCTACTGTTTCTATTGTTACTACTTCTTCTTTTTCTTCATTGTATAAATATGATAAGCAAATTCCTAATTGTGCTTGATAATCCACCTCTGGGTATTCTCTTTTAATTTCTTTTGCCATTTCATGTGCTCTCTTCATTATATTTTTCATATTTACCACTCCTTAATGTTTTGTTCCTTTCTATGCTTTTATTATACGCCTTTTAGATATTGGCGTCAATACTTTTTTGAAAGAAATTTTTATTTTTTTTGAATATTTTTTTCTAAGATGTACAGAATTCTTGAAGAGGTGATGAAATGAAGAAAGAATATATAAGACTAGATTTGTTGATAGAAATGGCGATATTGTTGATAGGATTGTTGATAGGAATGGCGATTTTCTTTTAGAAATGGCGATTTTAGTGGCGATTTTGGGCATAAAAAAAGAGGGGCATTTCTGCCCCACCATAAAACATTAATGTGCTACGCAACTCTAAAAATAAATTTACCTTTTTTTATTATAGCATATATTCTATGCTAGTGCTAGGCTCTTGTAAGTATTGTAACCAACTATTCCATCTACAACAAGTCCATGGCTATATTGCCATGCAATTACTGCTTCTTTTGTTCTTTGACCAAATATACCATCTGCTACTATTCCTAATCTAAGCTGTACCCAAGTAGTTAATTCTCTTTGAACATATGGCAATCCACAAAGAGGAAGTTTTCTGACTGCTCCATCTGTATTAGTTCCCCAAATGTTATCTATCTTTAGGTTTGTGCCTAGGATAGAATTACATAGTCCTTGTAGTTCTGCAACTTTTCCAGTAGCCTTTACAGTTGTTTGCACTGGAGTAGAGGCACTTTTGCCTAAGAAAATACCCTTGTTAAACTCGTTAACATCACAGACGCCATCAACTCCACTTATACAACCTTTCTCGGTGTATTGGTGTCCTACACGATTAATAAAGCCGTTGCTAGGTAAATTCCATGGTTTGTTGTTGTAGTTGGCTTCCCACAATTTCAAAGACTTAAATCTGTTCACATCTATATGTTCGTTCAAGAAACTTGTATAGGTATATAGTCCTATTTCCATACTTGTTAGTTGGTTAAACTTTCCAATAAACCTTGCGATATAATCATTAAGTCCTGGAAAGTTGACCTCTACATCTAGCATGGGTACAAGGTCATTGTCACAATTTCTGATTTGGTTATAAAAATTTTCTGCTTGAGTTTCTGGGGCAGAACTTCCTACAAGAAAGTGGTAAAAGCCTACTTTTGCACCTATACTCTTTGCTCCACTGTAGAATGCACTTTTATATTTATCTTGGAATGTTGTACCTTCTGTAGCTTTTATGTAGATACATTCTACACCACTATTTTTTACTTTGTTAAAGTCTATACTTCCGTTGTTGTTACTTATATCTATTCCCTTCATAACTCCTTCTCTCCTTTGCAAAATAAAATAAGAGTAACCTTGTAGGCTACTCCTTTGGCATTTCATCTGTCATAAGATTTAGTAATTTTTCTAGTTTTTCTTTCCAAGATTTCTTGATAGGTAGTCCACAAAGAACCATGTTTTTCATTATGCTTACGCATTCATATACTACAAAAAGGATACTGAAAAACTCTGCAAGTCCTATCTTAGAAATGTGTAAAAAATCCGTAATACTAACTGGTAAAAATCCTATAAGATTAAAATTGAACCAGGTGTCTACCAGTAAAAGTATTATGGTGCATACCACCATAGCCACTTTTCTAATAGCTCCATCAATCCCCACACAACTGTTGAATTTTCTTTCCTTCAAGGCTCTTAGGCAACCTAAAAAAGTATCTAAGAAAATCGCTACAAATACTACTCTGATTATCATGTTGTTTGTTATTAAGTTTATATATTTATCCATTTGTATTACCTTCTTTCATAATTTTTTTGCAAAATAAAAAGCACCTTTGGTGCTGGACTTCTTATATTATTCATTTTTCTCCTCTTAACTTATCTTATATAAATTGATTTTATTCTGAATGTTTCCTTGTATTCTGCAAGTTCTCCCCATAAAACAACTAATACATAAAATTCTCCATTTAATGCCTTAGGTTCTGGATATGAAATTTCTATCGTGTTGTAAATATCCAGGTTTTCAGTTGTAGCAAAGCTTCCATCTCCTATTTGCAATTTTGCCCCAGTTAGTTCCCCTGTTTGCAAATTATCTACAAATTGTATAGCAACATGCGCATTTGTATTTGCTATTCGAGAATATGTTATTTTTATTTTATTAACTTCTTCAAAGTTAATTTTATTACTTGTTGCTAAACTACACATAGATTTATCTTGTTTTATTGAAAAACTTAAATAGTTTTCTTTAATATCTCCTTTGTAACAAGAACCACTCCAAAACCAATTTGTATCATTATGATAGCTTTCCCACCCTCCAGTAATTTCTGTAAATTGGTCACCAGTATTATATACCCAAAGACCATAAAGAATCTTTACTCCATTTGGCAAATTCTCCACATTTCCATCTGGAATATAAATATCTGTATCTTCTTTCTTCCACTTTGTTTTTATATTTACTATAGAAGAATCTAATATAATTCTACTTGGTTCATTTTCATATTTAGCTTTGTATTCTTCAAGAGTTTTACATCCTTGAGCTTCAGGATATAAAGTTATTTTTCCATTTGTTTTGTCATTCAAAACCATATCAGAAACTGAATTATAAGGAACTCTTAATTCAAAATTTGAATCTAAATCAGAATAAGAAGAATGTGTTAGATTTTCATTACTAGAAAAATTGCTTCCAGTAATAATAAGTTTGTACCACCCATATCCTCCCCCATCTAAATCAGACTTACTCACAACTGTAACTTTCCCTGGTTCAAAATATCCTATTTGTCCTCCAACTACACCGTCTTTTACATTATTAAAGTAAGTTCTTTCTAATAAATTAAAAGTGTATAGAAGAGTACTATTTGCAAGTGGAGGAGTTTTTAGAAAGTAATATTCATAATTATTATGAGTGGTATAAAATTCTATGAATTCACTTATAAGTTCATTATTTAGAGATAAAACATAATTAACTCCATTAATATTTAGATTATCTTTCAAAGTATCATGTAAGCTTTCTATGCATTCTGAAACAAAGTACCTTGCATTTTCAACATTCAAAACTACTCCACACAAGTCACACAAAGCACTAACTATCAAATACCCACCATAGCTCCACAAAAAATCTCCGGTATTCCCTAAGAGCCTCTTTCTACTAACTAATAGGTTCATAAACAATCCAACCTCCAATCCAATCTGTGCCATCAAAACCTAGATAAATTTCATATATATTGCTAGAAATTATACTTGGTTCATCTCCTTGCCACTTAACATTGGAAGGATAAGTAAGAGTTATATTTGCATTTGGTTTAATTTCTATGATTATATCTAAGGGTTTTGTTACATTTGGAAGAACTAAAGTTGTATTAGAACTAAGTTTTGCAATCTGGTAACTATCCGTTGTGAGCTGCAAGTTTCCTTCTACTGCACTTATATTTGTTACAATTTTGCTCCTGGAGTAATCTATTGCTCCATTTAAATTTTCTGCATTAAGTGGTGTACCTGTTTGTTGTATAGTTCCTGGACTTGGTATAAGAGTTACCGTTCCATCAGAATTATTTTGCATTACAAAAGTATTAGGTCTTTCAACCTTTCTATCTACCCATTGCATATTATCCCTCCTAGCTATTTAATTTTGCCTTTAATTCTGCTACTTCTTCTTGCAAATTTTGTATAAGTGTAAGTACATTCATTGTATTATCCCCATGCTTTATGGTTAAGTCGCCAACACATTGTATTTCACCTATAACTTGTAACATAGCTTTCTCATTAACTTCTATAGTAGAATCACGTCCTCTTATAATAACCATGGGCGTGCCACCATTCTTACCACTAGGTTCTACCCATAACTGGTTACTTCTATCACTTAGATTGTCAGCAGCATAAATTCCAATACGAGGATTTGCATCTTCTGATCCACTTTGCCCTCTGTAAAAATTTAGGAATAAACTTTTATTATCATCACTTCTAAAGTTTACTGCCTTACCACCATTCCCATGGAAATTAACTGTATTACCACCATCACCAAATACTTCAAGAGCATTAACAGAAAGCAGCCCCGTTTCATCATCAACCCACATAACAGTTTCATCTTTTTCATTTTTAACAGTTATATCTCCATTTGTGATAGTCATTCCTTCTCCATCAAAATTATAGTTAGTGCCTTTTAGTTTTCCATTTATGGATAAGTTCCAACTCTCTGCATTTTGGGTTACTATAGTTTCAAGGTCATCTTCTTTGACTCTCATTTCTATTTGCTTGTTCATAAAGTCTATCTGTACATTAGCTCTTTTGACTTGCTGAGAAATAGTTCCTTGTACTTGTGTACTATCCTCTTCTTTACTCTTTCCACTAGCTGAATATTCTTCTGTAAGCCCACCATTGAAAGTTAATTTTCTTGACATGATATAAGTATTATGAAAAACTTTGCCATCATAAACAGTTATGTTATCTCCTATCTGGTATGAAGGATTTCCTTGCCACTTCATGTTTATAGATTTATAGCTTAATCCTACAAGTTTATTGTATATAGAAGTTAGTAACTCCTTGTTTTCATGAGTGGTTATCAAAATATTATTATCAATGACGTAGTTCTTTCCATTATCATTGCCCTTAGAACTATAGATGTTATCTGTCATAATAGAAACCTTTGTTATGGTCTCAGTTTCATTTTTAGCAACATCTAAGGAATAGTACATATTTCTATCAATCAAGATTTTATCAAGGCTACCACTATTTATTTTTTCATCATCACTTGCATATAAATTTTCATCACCTGAGAAACAGTATAAACTTGAAGGCTTTTCTAAATTAAAAAATTCTAGTTTACCAGCTGGGTTACTTCTTGCATATCCTCCAGTTAATTCTGCAACTGCTGCTATTACACTTCTGCAAGTTACCCCTTCTTCAAGTTTTGGGCCCTCTAGTATTTTGTAGGAGCTATTATAAAAATCTGATGAAAGGCTTACTCCCACTTGATTACATACACTTTCTACTATCTGCTTAAGGGTAGCTGGATAAGTTATATTTTTAAATTCCTTATCAAACTTGCTTGTCCTATCTTCCATTTCTAAAGTTATTAACTGGTCTTTTATGGTTTCCTTAGTAACCTTATATATACCCATGTTAATATATTCTGTTCCAACACTTGTTACTGCTCCTACATAGATATTACATTCTTTTCCCTCAAGGCTTTGATATACCTCTTCATTTAAAATAGTTACTGTTGCAATAGATGTTATAAAAGTTCCTATTTCAAATTCTTCTCCAGTTAAAAGATTGTTTGTTATATTTATATCTTTTATTTCAGTTCCTTCAAGTGTCATATTTGAAAAACTTATTTTAGCTTTTATATTTCTACTGTATTTTTTTATTGCAGTATCAAAAGTTTCTGTTGTGCTTAGCATTTTCTCACCTACCTTTCAACCAAATTAAATTTTATAGATTTGTAAAAAGTGACATTGCCATTTTTATCTGTCATAAGTGTTTCTATATTTTTGTCTCCAGCATACATGGTTTTTGTTGTTTGTGTTCCTAGTTGTGGTTCAAAATATGTGACCTCAACAAATTCTGGTGCAACAGCAGAAAGGAGCTTCGAGGCTTCACTAGCACTCAAAACTCCCCATTCACAATTCAATTTTCTTTTTGTTGCTACTCTATCCCTATGTAGAAATGCATTTGCGTCTCTATTTGTTTCTCCATCTATATCACTTATATCTGGATTGCAAGCTACTGGAGATGGCATTGTTACCCCATTTATTTTTAACATTATATCACCTACTTTTTGCAAGAAAAAAGCACCTACATAAGTAAGTGCCTTAAATTTAATAATATTTAGGTCTAATAATCATCCAAATTATCCACAAACCACCAGTTATAACTATCATAAATAAATCAAATAATATTGAGTGCTTTCTTTTTATTGGTCCTTTATTTATGTTACTTGCACTCGCTGCTGCTGATGCCGAATTGTTAATTACAATATTGTCTGGCTTACTGCTTTTCAATTCCTCTACTTGCCTTCCACAATGTGTACATATTACTGCGTCCATTGGTATTTTTTCACCACAAAATTTGCAAAACTTTTCCTCCATGTTAGCGCCCCCTAAAATTTAATGTTGTAAACATTATACATCATATAGCATATTTTGACAATATATTATGTAATTATGGGGCATATTCCACCATTCGCCTTTGTAATTTTATTAACACCTTTTGCAACTGCATTTCCCAATCTAACGCCATCAACATTTAACACCACATCATTGTTAGGCATATCTTTTAATGCTCTTAGAAAAGCCTTATATAAAACCTCTTCATCCGCTCCACCCTTACTAACTGCCTTGTCTAAAAGTTCAGATAGTTTGTTTTCAGGTGCTACTATTTCACCGTATCTAGTATTATCACCTATCATTGCTAACTGTGGGGTATTAGCTTTTACAAATCCGCCTTGTGCAAGTTTTTGAATTGTAGGTATTTCAAAGCTGTAACTTTTACCTTGTATAGAATCTGGGAGTATGTCCCAATCAGGAATATTTATAGTTAGAGCTTTATTTATTTTCTTTATAGCCCAGTTTGCTATATCTATTACAACATTTAAGGCCCCTTTAACAATTCCACCCAAGGAATCCCAGATGCCACCAAATATTTCTTTAACTCCCTTCCAAGCTTTCTTCCAATCTCCAGTAAAAACTCCTGTTATGAAATCTATTATTCCACTTAAAACATCCATTATCCCACCTATAACATCACAAATAATTCCTATGCCTATGCTCACTATTTCCACTATTGTTTTTACAATTGGAACTATCTTAGGCACTATAGTATTAATTATCCAGTTTATGAATGGAACAAGTACATTATTCCAAATATCCTTTAGTGCGTCTATTACTTTTCCAACAAAATTTAATATTTTATCTACCATTGGAGAAATATGTTTTTCAACTAGTTCTGTAAATTTGTCCCCTATCCATTTTAAAAGAGGTACAATATATTGGTTATAATTTTTTAAAAGTGTTTCCGCTATGGAACTTATTCCCTCTGCTATTGCATCAAAGAAAGGTTTTATATGTTCATCATATAATTTCTCAATTTTCTTCCATGTGTCACTCACAAAATTTGCAATAGTTCCTGTCACTTCTTGTATTGCTTCAAGTGTCCCTTGCATAGCTTGTTTTATTGCATCTTTGTTATCTATTATTGGCTTTGCTATGCAATTAATTATATCTCTCCCTAGTTTTTCAGATATTTCTACTATTTCTAAAAAAGAATTTGCAAATATCTCAACTAAATCTGAGCCTATCTGCTTAGCTGTATCACCTCTGAAAACTGTAAAAATATCTGCTATAGCAACTTCCAAATCGCCTATTATATCTAGTATTTTAGCTTTTATATTGAATATGCTTATTATTTTTTCTTTTATGAAATTTTTATTTTGGTCTAAATATTTTGCAATACTTCCTGTAAAAAAGTCTGCTACAGTTGCACCTACAGAGGTTATAGCTCCTAAATGTTTTCCTAAATAAAGTGAAATACTATTAAGTAGATTGTTAGCTGCACTTAGTACCTCTCCATCAGTGAAAATATTCATAAAAGAATCTTTTACAGAACTTATATTACTCCTTATGGAATCAAATACGCTCATGTCCCCAACGCCTATCTTGAATCCTTGCTTAAATAAGCTAGTAAGTTCTTTTACCTTGCCTATTATTTCATCAAATACAGTTGACATTTCTTTTGCTTCATCAGTAGTTTTACTTATTTGTTCATTACCACCATTCCCAATGCTAGAAATATCCATGTCAACAGGGTTATTGCCACCAGAATTATTACTTTTGCTCAAGAGATTTATTTCATCAAATCCTTGCAATCTACTAACTTCTTTCACGACCTCTTTTGCACTATCTGTTGCATCGTCTAAGCCATCCGTTAAACTGTTAGCTCCATCAGTTGCCCCTACTAAATTATTTGCAATAGAGGCTGTTGCATTTGAACTATCTGTATTTCCTGTTACCTGGTCTATGAAGGATTTGAAGGCATTTGCTGCTATCTGCAACTTAGAAATAACTATATTTAGCCATTTTACTACTGGAGAAAGAATGTTTATGAATGCTTGACCCATAGTTGCCTTGAAAGCATTCCATTGTTCTGTTAATATTCTTGTTTGATTAGCCCAACCATTACTTGTTCTAGCAAAATCTCCTTGTGCGTCTGCTGTAACACTTAATAAATAATTGTATCTAAGTATAGCTTGTTCTGATTGGGACATACTATCATACGCTTTGTTAATTCCTTGACTAAGTGCATAAGCTTCCATGTTTGCAACTGACATATTAATTCCAAGGGCTTTAAGAGGTTCTGTTTCTCCACTTATACCTGCTCTTATTTTTTCAAATGCCATGTCATTGTCTAAATTGTAGAAACTTGCCATATCTGCACTAAGAGATGTTATAGCCTTAGACATTTCTAAAGCTTGATTTGTACTCAACCCCATAGATTTGAGCATAGCACCCATGGTAGAGGCATATTGTTTTGCACTTGTTTCAGAAAGTCCAAGTTGAGTAATGGCTGTGCTTGCAAATTCATTTATATCCTCTGCCATGCTTCCAAATGTAACATCTACTACATTTTGTACTTCTGCAAGGTCACTCCCAAGTTCCAGTGAAGACTTGGTAAAGTTAACTAATGCGACTGTGCTTAATCCTATTCCTAAGGCACTTGAAAGGCTACTTGCTAAGTTTCTTATTTGATTATTGAACCCTTCTCTATTGAAAAGAAGGTTTAAGCCTACATCCCCAGCATTAAGCATTAGCACCACCTCCAAAAGTTGTTTTAGCCCAGTTCTGCAAGTTTTCTACATAAGTATTATAAGCTTGTGGGTTTTCTCTTAATTTCTTGTTTCTTCTTATTATCCAGTCATTCCTAATTTTTCTTTGTTCTTTTGTAAAATTTTTGATTTTTTTAGGGTCTTTTTCTGACCTTATACCCACAATTTGCCCAAGTGGAGTATCTGGCATTAAGCCACTTAGTAAAGAACAAAATTCACCCCATGACATATTAGGCTCATTTCTAAGCCTAATCCCATATTGTTTTGCAAAAGAAGATTCTATAAGCTCATAATCCTCAAAAATATCATAATAAGTTTCATTATTTTGTTTTTTTCTGAAATCGAGCCTCTGTCTCCTCATAGCTCTCTCCGCTAATTGCTGACATAATTCCAAAATATATAGCTTTGTAAGATGTTATTGGAAGGTCCATAGCTTCAATTTCTTTAAAAGCCTTTTCTCCTAGCAGTTGTTTTATTATTTCATCCATAACCTCAGTCTCAGTAAGTTTTTTATTTTTAATCTTTTGGTCCATTAACAAAACATTATTTTTACTATTGTTAATTTCATATATTTTTCCTTCTGCTATCTTCATTGTTGGCTTTTCATTACTTATTTTCATTGAAATATCTATCATTTACAATCACATTCCTTTCATAAAAATAAGAGCAACCCAAAAGGCTACTCTTTACTTTCTTCTACAATATTAATATTGCTAGTCCCACTAGCTTTAACTGGGTGCAGGTGTGTAAGTTGGCTTACCATCACTTAGTACTTCCCATTCAAGTGCATCAACCGCTGTGCTATCTCCTCCAAGAGAAGTGACGTTGATTACGCAATCCATAACAAGCTTGCCACCATCAGGGAAATTAACAGAAAATATACTATTGCAATCACTTCCTGTTTTAAAAGCAAGCCCTGCCACATAATCATTTCCTGGGTCACCATAATTCCTTTTTCCACCCATGGAAATACTTAAACTTTTAGCTGTCATTAGTCTTCTTTTCCAGCCTTCTGCGTCCATTGGATTCCATTCCTCAACATTCCCATCTATAGAAATACTTAAGCTTTCAGCGTCTTTGACAACTGTTGTTGTTTCTCCAGTTCTTCCATTTGTATTAACACCAAAAGTTAATTCATGTACTGCTGCTACTGCCATTGTTCCTCATTCCTTTCATATATAATTTCAATATCAATAGTAAGCTCGTAGACATTGTTATCATCAGTTCCTATTGACACTGGTTCATCATTTATCATATTAAAAAAACACCTACAACCTGCTATTGTGGCTCTTTTACCATAGAAGAGGTTGTAAATACTTTTTGCTATTTTTTCGCTTGTATCACAGTTTTGATTCCAATGCACAAGCAAACATATTCTTTTATTTGCAGTAGATGTATTTTCAAGTCCACCTACCGCTATCTTATTGTTACTGCTAGCTCTATTATAGAGTCCTATTACTTTTTCTTTAGAGTTATCTATTTTGCCTATATAAAAAGTAGCTTCTTTTATTTGTGGCTTAAGCCATTCCTTTATATCTTTTAGATACATTATGTGCCTGCCTCCCTTCTATATAGTTGAGCATAAGCATTGCCTAAAAACTCTCTCTTTTCTCCTTCTATATAATCCTCTAACCACAAACCTTTGGCATTTGCATTTTTATCTTTCCTAAAGTTGTATTCTGGATGGTAGTAGAGTCTTCTAGCGTAAGGAGTATCATATGTTATTCTTACTTGTCCTTTATTCAAAGCCTTTACAACTAAAGTTGCTGATTCTTCTAATGCTCCTGTTTGCTTTGGTACAACTTCATCTTTTGCTATTTCTGTCTTCAAAGCTTCCATAGCAAGAATTGCTACCCTCTCTTGGGCTTTAGTAAGCTTTCTAAGTTGAGATTTTTTCAACCTCATATCAACTTTAAGTTTTGGCTTTAATATTCCTTTAAAGAGGTTTCTTATACCCATTTATACCAACTCCAATTTAGTATAATTTACTGTTCCATCTGGATTCCTTGCTTTAGTGCCTCTAAAAATTCTTCTTTTAATACCATTAACAATTACTGTTCCATTTGATATAGAGGGTAGCTGAGGAGCAATATCCCCATTAAATAGGGCGGTTCCCTCTATTTCAATCAATTGTTGTTGTTCTGTAAGAACTTTTTTAGCCTTATCCTGATAATTGCACATAGTATCAATTTCTAAGGCTTTCAAAGGCTCTCCATCTTCACTTATCCCTTCTCGGTTTAGAACTACATGTATAGGAGTTTTACACCATCTATTAGGTACTAAACTTGGATATTTCATGCTAGCACCTCCTAAAACTTAATGTACATAAACCAGTTTGACTTAAGGTTTCATAAAGCTCTGTTGGAATAGCAACTCCTTTAAGAACTTTAATATTCCAACTATCACCAAAGCTCATAGATACACCATTAATAGAATAAGAATTTAATACACTTGTTATAACATCTTCATTTTCATACTCAAAACTAGCAAGTTCACAAGTAACTTCTTTAATTATTTCTTTTTGAAATTCTGTAAGATTATCAAATCCAATTCCTTGTATTCTATTGAACGTAAGTGTATCTATGTGTCTACTAGCTTTTTTAAGGCTTTTTTCTATACTGTCATCTGGAATATCATTATAGTTTTTCTTATATTCTTCTACTGTTAC